>JACCDX011624209.1_pt1 | contig 100700 bp, 118 predicted proteins | sample 7449681 | NCBI WGS metagenome assembly JACCDX01 (sample SAMN15323450, study PRJNA562643) | freshwater metagenome | isolation source: river surface water | place: USA:Blue River Watershed | collected 2017-08-18
GATGATGATGATGATGATGATGATGATGATGATGATGATGATGATGATGATGATGATGATGATGATGATGATGATGATGATGATGATGATGATATTACAGTTGAAAGACTGTACGAGGCCTTGACTAAGATGCTCCAAAAAAATCCTTCATCTGGAAAGAAGATAGTAAAACATGTTGAATTTGGATTCTTACATAATACAAGGAGTGTTAAGATAGATTCCAAGTATCTATTCTTTACAGAGTATTAGATTAACCACAAACAAAAAGAAAAAACAAAAAAAAGAAAATAAAAGGAGCCTAACAAGTTCTTTTTATTGTTCATCGAGACATCCCTTTGGAGAAAAAATTGAATACAATATAGCCATAATATATTAATAGAGGCAATATACTATATCAAGTTCAAGGCGTCATAAATGGCATTCATTTCTAAAGAAGATCTCATTTCTCAGAAGTATACGAGTGCTATCTTACCATATCCAGATGTACGTGATACATATATTGGAACCATTGAACACATCAAGCAGGTACATGAAGATGAACTTTCTAGACACTTCAAGACTATTGCAAATATGTTATGCTCTCGTTATAGCAATCAACAACCTGGTGATAAGAATCCAGTATTCGGTTTTGATCCTTGTGCGTTTCATTACTTTCATTATGGAAACCAGAAATTTCTCTCTTCCTATTTGAAAGATATTGTTGGAAGTTCTCAAGAAGCTCTCCTATATTATACCAAACGCTATCAAGATGCCTTTCCAGACTTTACGATTGATATTAAACCACGCACTGATGTATATACATATTCAGTTACATTTGATATTCAGTAACTCGGTAGAAATCATATAAAATAAAAAAGAAGTTATTAAATTATTATATTTTTATTTGCTATGGTGTGTGGCCGTGATGTGTATTACCAATAATTACCACAACGACCTCTACATACATCAATGCAACCGCACCCAAGTGTACCATCATCTTCATATTCATCGTCATGGTCATATGGGTCATCATCATATGGACCATCGTGCTCATCATAGTCATCGTAGGAGGAACATTTGCAGCGATAGTATCCACAGCTCATACAGATATCTGGATCATCATTAGGAGAGAGATATTTATCACAAGAAGGGCATTTTAATTTACGGAGAACATTATAATGCTTATGGATACATTCTTCACAATAGGGTGTTAAACAACAATATACCTGTTGAGGCGATTTTATACGCGCATTACATATACCACAAGTATGTCTATTGAATTTGTAGTCCGCTGGATACCATGGACCTTGATGTACTTGTTTCTGTTCCACTCTCTTTCTCTTTTTGAAATGGAAAGCTCTAAAGGACTTAGTATTTGTAGGTTCTCTCCAGTTATCTACTTTATCAGCCATACATATTTTCTTAGTGTTGGATGTTGACATTTTTATATGGTGAGTTATACGCTATCTGTCAGGATACTCTCTGCAATTGGTATCATTCGATATAACCCATTAATTATTTCAATTTTTATTAATAAAATTGACTAGTTGGTTGGCTTATAGTATATACTATTACTAATAATATATAATATATAATGTATCTCGATATTAGTGTTCGTGCTGCCAAGGGAACATATTTTAGGGTTCCTCATAAACAGTTACCAATGACTGTGAAAGAGATTGAAAAGGAATTGCCGAAATTTGCGAAAGAAATGGATGGATCTGCAAGGGAATGTACATTGCGTTATTTCTACAAGAAAGATAAAGAATCTGGTATATATGAGTTCATTGATGTCGATTCAGAGGAAGAAGTTGCAGAGATAATGGGTGTTGCTATTATAGAAGTAGCTGAAGAAGATGAAATAGATTCAGATGGTGAATTAATTAAAACAACAGCACTAACTGATCAACAACTAGCAAGACACAAGGAAAACTTAGCAGAAATTAAACGTGGACTGCAAATGTTTGATGACTCTGACTCTGACTCTGACTCTGACTCTGACTCTTAAATAATTATAATTAAAGATAATAATTGATTTTTGTTATAATAATGAAATTTAATATATATTACAGAACTATATTTAATAAAATTGATTAATAAGAGTACGATATACTTTATTATAGATTATAAAAACTTTACCAAGACAGTTATCAAATATGCGCCTATTCTCAAATAATCTCCTAAGTAGACAAGAAACAACCTTTCTCTTCAAATCAGCTACAATATATCCTGGAAGATGGTATAATAACTATCATCTATATCATATTAAATCTAGATATCCATTAGTAATAACTACATATTCACCTTTAACATTCATACTAGATAATATTAAATACTATTGTTATGATGAATATGGTCGTGATAAACGTCTAGAAAATATTAATATATTTCAAAATGTTTCTATTACAAATACACCATCGGATTTTGGTGAAGAGAAATATATATCTATTCCTACTACATTAAACATAAATGATTATATTGTTATTAAGAAAGACTGCCTCTAAATTATTCTGAACAATTAAATTAATATTTTTATTGTTCATAATATGACGATGAATATAAAATTGATATATAATGTAGAATATTAGATATACTATATTATATATGGTCCTACAATGGCAACTTTCACTAATCATTCATCGCTGGTACAAACAGGCAATCTTTCTTTCCTCATAATTGGTGCTCCTACTAATAATATTGAAACATACATTAAAGAATTAAAACAAAATAATGTTGTAGCACTTGTACGTGCTTGTGATTGTAGATATGATACTTCACCCTTTATAAAAGATGGAATAGAAGTATATGATATGTCCTTTCAAGATGGCAATCCACCAACAAATAATATTATTGAGAGATGGTTAAAGTTATGTAATAGCACTTTTAAGAAAAAAGCAAATGAAAAGACTATAGCTGTTCATTGTGTTGCTGGTCTTGGACGCGCTCCAGTATTAGTTGCTATTGCATTAATTGAACAAGGTATTGACCCGCTTGAAGCTATTTCTTTAATTCGTAGTAAAAGACGTGGTGCTATCAATACACATCAGCTACATTATTTAGAAAATCAATACAAAAAAGTGCATCGTCATAAAGATAAATGTATAATACTCTAAAACTTCGGCATAATTACACCTCCATCAGATATAATTGTGGAACCACTTATATCACCTATAGTAATCCCCGTAAATTGGTACATACCATCTTTCGCTGACACTAAATTAGATCGACGTGATTCTGCAGCAGATGTAGCGGATTTCAATTCATTCAACAATGTATTACTTGCACGTATTTTTGGTGTCTCTACAACAGGCCCCTTCGCTGCACTAATATGCATTGGAATTCCCAGCTTTTCCAGTGCTGCTTTCACAGGGGACGCAGATGCAACTGTAGAGAGTTCACGTACTTTATCTGCCTTTGCTCTAGCAGCTATTTCTGCACTGCTCGGTGCCGGCCGTTTTACTAGTGCAGTATTCGGATTCTCCAATATCTCTAATGCCATTTTTTTCGCAGTTTCCTCCGCAATCTTCTTCGCCATTTCAAACATATCGCCCTCACGTGCAGCAGCTTCATTCGTTGTCAACGTCTTAATCTTTGTATCCAAATCATCCATTACCATCTGCTTCAGAATACCCTTCTTCTGTTGGATCGCCAATGCAGTCTCTTTCGCCAACTTCTTCACACGCTCATCCTTATCAATAAATACACGTGTATGCTCAATACCATCCGCTATCTCTGGCTTCTTCACATCCGTCAATTTACCAAATTTATTAAGGAACCTACGTACAACCTTCGTTGAAATTGGTGGTGACTGTTCTATCAGACGATCCAACTCCACACGACACATCTTCAAATATGCCATAGATTCCATACGTTCATCAGGATGTAATGCAAGTTCAATGGAGATATGACGATTGAATTTACCCCATGATATGGATGCACCGCGATGTGCTTCGGAGCCTTGTGCAAAACGCAAGAAGTTACCGAGGGTTGTTAGAATTCCTGCAAAAAGTGATACACCACCAATAATAAGCTGTGCCATCTTCTTCATCTTTTCATCATCACCAAACAAGGAATCCATACCAAAGTTTGCAGTTCCCGTTAATGTTGATAGAATAATAACGGGAATTGTAATGATATAATTTGCGAATGTATAATCGCGTTCAGAATAATCGTGCATCCATCTATAACATGCTGCCTTATCTGCCCATTCAGCTGTTAAATACTCCAGCTCTGGTGTCCAACCATTATGGAATTTTTTCACAGCTACAATTGCACCACTTGCATCGGCCTGTTGTTCTCCACCTGCTATCTGTTGCCCTGTTTCTTGTTCCCCTGCTGCTGTGCTGCTCATTTATTAGACTGTGCGATTTATTGTCCTGTATACGGTTCTGACCAATCATATTCTGGATATAATAATACATGTAACTGTTCACCCTGGTTATATAACTGTCTATATGCATGTGATGTAAATACATAATATCCTGTAGGTTGCTGCTGTCGACGTGCTGTAGCTACCTCTAAATTCTTTGCAAAGACTTCCTCAAAGAATCTCCAAGCATCCTGTATACGTCTTTTATCATTTGCAGACATATATTTATATCCATTATATCTATACAACGCATCAGTACCAATAGGCAACAGTGTATAACGTGGTAACATTTAAATATTAGTCATATAAAACTTTGTAGAATGTAATCACATAATATTGCAATGTTGGCACGTGATTTACCTCCACAACTGGATCGACCTGTTATTGGAATTATTACAACAAATATTAATGAACACTCCGTTTTCCAAAATGGTCTCTACCAAAATATATACCATCTATATAATCTTGTTGAAGCACTCGGTATGAATGCAATCTTACTTGTAAATGATCGACCAGAAGTTCAGGCAGATTTTATGAAACACTTTACAATAATGACCGTTGAAGATCTTATAAGACGACCTATTCCATTGACTGCCGTGATTGAAGCAGGTCTATCTACTGCAGATCATATTCGTAAATTTATGAAGGCATGTGGTGGACGTGTACTACGTATTTATCTCGGAAATGTATATAATATTGATATTGAAACCCCTATATATTACAATCCAATTAATTTTACACATCATGTAATAGGAACAACTGACTATATTCTTACGAGCCCTCATTATTCACATTATATTGAATACTTGGCGGCGGTGGATCATGTAGATGTATCACAAGCAGTCATTGCACCATATGTGTGGGATCCCTGTTTTTTGACAGAATGGGGGTCAAATGTTCCTTCATGGCGTCCTCCTGCATGCGATGAACTTCCTACATTTGTTATTATGGAACCAAATATAAGTTTCCAGAAACATGGTATAGCACCTCTTCTTGCACTAGAAAAATGGGTGTTAGCAAATTCCATTGTGAAAGCACGTATTGTAGTTATTAATGGAGATCGTTTACGAGCCGCACCATATTATGTTGAATTGGAGAAACAATTGGACATCTTCAAAAAAGGCTTCATTGAATCTCGACCACGTATGACAGTTCGTGATGTTATGAAGGAATTCCCCAGTGCCACCGTGATGTGTTACCATATGGACAATGAACTTAATTATATGACTTTGGAGTTTTTATATGCAGGATATCCTATAATACATAATGCTGCTACATGGAGGAACGCAGGATATTATTACAATGATCTGACAGGGGCTGCTGCTGCCTGCCAGACAGTTAGACAGCATTCCAACATACAGGCAGCATACAGGAGTCAGACACAGGAGATCTTTTGGAAACACAGTATTCATAATCCAGCAGTTCAAGAAAAATGGAGAGAGATTTTAATTGGAACGCAATAATTAAATACGCGCAATAATTAAATGAGCAACAATAACAACAATGTTGATAGACCAATTAAAATTACATATCCTATTTATAAACAGTTGGTAGGTCCCATATCCGATCTAATATCATATGTAGTTGATTTGAAACGCGAGCTATTAGAATTAAATGATAATGAAGAAGATGATCCATGCTTCATTAAATATGCAATGCGCATTATGGATCCAGAAGAATATAACGGACGTACACGGTTAAATGAAATTGTTGATATAATTATTTCACAGTATCATTCAGCTGCAAATAATTTACAACCAAGATTCTATCCATTACTCCCCATCTCTGAAATAAATAATGCCAAATTATTAGATAGATTATCTATCCTACTCGATTCATATGATAAAGATAATTCTATAGGATTTGGTCTACATTTACAAGGTATTGCATATAATTTAATATATAATTCTGATACATTATATGATATACCAAGTAATATTATAGAATCAATACCAAATCGCGTGAAATATACCGCAGTTATGGATATTATTACTTCATGTTCGAATCAGAATAATAATTATAATTCATATAATAATTCGAATAATAACTTGAACAATTCTAATGTGAATAATATGCCAAATAATACACAGTTTAATATAATAAATAGTAATTCAACGCCAAAGAACGGTATGAATTCTAAACAATGTTTTGATCCATTAATGGCAACAAATACAATTATAATTCCTGGATCAACAATATTATATATTACAAACACCGCCAATAAAGTTATTCGAACGGTGTGTCTAGATGAAGATTCATTTACTGGTGTATTAATGGGAACTAATAATCTATTCTATCAATGCAAGGATAGTGTTCCACAGGGTTCATTATTTATTGGTAAATCCAATGTACATCCAACACGACTCCGTAAAATAGCAACGGATATTATTGTATATGTATATGAAAATCAAGTGAAACGCATAACGCCTGGTAAGAAATATATACTATCTCCAACTGAGAAACCCGTAGGACGTATTGCATCTTATGATGTTGTTAATGGTGGCACTGTAGTATCTGCTGATCATTGCCAGAATGATTATAAGAATGATATGATCCATGAAATAAAGGAATATATTGCAGGAGGGAAGCGCCGACGCATCACAAAAAAGAAATCAAAGAAGATTACTAAACGGAAATATAAGAGGACAGTTCGTAAATAATTTTGAGCCCCAAATTATGCCATCCAATCACCAATACCATCCCATCCATACTCTAAATCTTTATAGGCGTAATAGAGGTCCTCGTTTTTTGCATGCCGAAATGGACTATAGTACATGAAAGTATAGAAGTTCGCGCGCATTGCATGCACTCCACCCATGCTATTGATTCGCTCACCAGCTTGCTTAATAGCGGCACGGGTCATACCACTTTCATATGCCGCTTTTAGCGCTTCATGATGTGCCTCTCCATACTCTGCGAACATAGCCAATCCCATGGAAGCATCTGGATGATTATTGATGCATTTAATCATCGCGGCATAGGAAGGGAAAGGATGAGATGCTACGAAGGATTCCATGGTGTATCACACTGTCTACACGATTGTATTACAATATATAATGCTTGGGATTGATTCAATTTTTTTGGTCAATTGTTGCAAAAATAAAATTGAAATTCATACGATGACTATAATAATACAATACTCCCCACAAAGATGACAACCTTCCTTCGCTTCTCTGCCCTTACATATAATAATCTAAAACATGTTCACGGTGTTGGACAACAAACCGCTGGACATATTTCACAGCTACTCTACAGACCACACATAACATCACATAATCATCTAGTCTCTATATTACAATCATACAACCGCAATAAAAATACACGTATTCGTTATAATTTTATTAAAGATAATAAAATTATAATGAAAACTGGTGAAGAATATACAGTTATATTCAAATAATTATATTATACATTTTACAAATTATATGTTTTTACAATCTCTTTCACTGCATTACAATAAGAATAATCAATTAATCCATCTTTTTCATTGCTTTCATGATTACCAGCAATACTATAATTATTAATTTTAATAATTTGTATCCATTTTGCAACACACTCGATAGTATAATCAAAAGGACTATAACTATGAATTTTTTGTTTAGTAATATTGCAATAATTATACGTATTTTTTTCTAAATCTTCTAGAGCATTTTTAGCACGTGATAAATGATTACTATCAGGAAATTTAGAATATAGATATATAATTCTATTTAAATCTCTAAGTAACACTGCTACTACAACATTATATAATACATTATCATATCGCATTCTATCAGAATTATTGACTTCTATTTTTAATTGTTTAATATAATTTTCATAGGCAGACATTTTAAATATGCAATCTATTCAACTGTTAATACTTTAAACTATTGTATTATCGTGTTTTTTCAATTTTTTAAACGACATACTAATTACTGCTTAAATTAATATAATATATTCATACACAATATGTCTCTCACAATAGGTTTCGGTGTTAATATTGATTCCTCTATATTTTTGAATGGACATGCTATAACTGCTTATACTGTTTATAAGGCTCTATCCAAGAAATATACAGATGCTTCATTCGTCTTTATCAACTGTCTGTCAAATCAGAAATTAGAATGGTATTCTGATGCAAAAGGTTGTGCACTTCCTGTAACGACTATGGATGCTGTAACGGCTGCTGCGAATATAGATATATACATTGATTTCACAGATGCTGTCTATCCTGGAAGACCAGGAACTGCTGCAAATATACTGTTTGTTCGCAAACCAGCGCTTCTTCATACATCAGAACGTTGTATATACCCTGCCCTGCAAACTGTATATCATCCTGCTGGCTATAGTGAAGTATGGACATGGGATACTGTATCTCAAGATGATCTATTTTTCTTAGAACAGATTTACAAAGCACCTGTGAAAACTCTTCCCATTTTATGGACACCTGAATTGGCAGTTACACATTTTAATGAAATGTGCGCAACTATTCAAGGTCTTCCACAAGATATGACATGGTATCATACTGAAGGATTGGTACCCGCCGATAAAGGATGGACTATACGATCATGTGAAAGTAATATTTCACAAATGAATCCATACATTCTTCCATTATTCATTGCACGACAACTGAAAGCATCTGGAAAAGTTCCTATTGATCGGTTTATATTACATAACTCTGAACATTTTAGTGGTAATGCATTCTTCAAAGATAATATACATCCTTATTGGACAGATGTATTTGATGCTTCGAGTGGATCATATGAATATGGTGGTCGGCAACGACTTGTAGATTGGATACTTGCACCACGAACCGCTGTCGTCCATTATATGCGATTTCGACAATGGAAACCTGCATTATTTGATTGTTTCTGGTTTGGAATCCCATGTATTCATAACTGTAGATTATTGGCAGATATACATCCATTGTTTGCACGTTATTATTATGAAGGGAATTCTATTTCTGGTGCTATTACTGCATTTAGTAATCTACATAATGATTGGGTGAAAAAAGAGGGTGTATTCATGACAAATATGCATTTATTAATAAAAAATATACTGCTTGAAAGGTTTGATTGCTGTAGACCTGCTGTCCTGCCTGACTTACCTGTCTGCTGTCCTGCCTGCCCTGCTGCCTGTCCTGTATCTCCTGTTGTCACTGTAACTGCTGCAAAATCTATACATATTACATTCTTAAATATGTGGCCACACTTCGATCCATATAATAATATAATAACTGATATTCTTCAAAATGAATCAATTGCTGTTACTGCAATAGTCCATACAGAATCCTCCATTTCAAAAGAGCATCATATAAAAACCAATATAATTGTTGCAGGACCCTTTGGAAACATTCCAGCAAATGTATTGGTTTCATCAAATATTCCTATCATCTTCTACAGTGGAGAAAATACATCTCCTATCATACATCCTAATATTGTACTCAATCTTGGACATACTCCAGATGATGATTCCAATACTATACGACTTCCTCATTGGGTATCATGTATTAACTGGTTTGGAACTACTACTAAACGCGGTAACCCCATACAACTTCCATTAGAATTATTAACGTCTCCGCAAAAAAACAATGAACGTAATAAATTCGCAGCATTTATTGTATCAAACCCATGCAATCCTATACGTAATGAATCATTCCATAAACTATCAACATATAAACCCGTTGCATCTGCAGGAAGACTATATAATAATGTAGGATCTGACCTATTTACTAATACAGCAGGTGGAGGTGGTGGAGAAGAAAAGAAAGTAGAATGGCTTCGTGATTATCGCTTTTGTATTACATATGAAAATGCGCAGGTTCCAGGATATGTTACTGAAAAGTTAATGCATGCTAAAATGGCTGGATGTATTCCTATATATTGGGGTGATAGTAAACAAGCTGCGTGCGACTTTGTACCAGGATCATATATTGATTGTTCCCAGGCACCAGATGATATTGTTACTGCTGTTCGTGGCATTGAAGAAAATGAAGAATTATATAATAAAATACGCACAACTCCATTATTAGATGATGAACGTATACAGTTTTGGAGAAATAAATTTCACAGAATTGCACAGGTATTCTTACAGTATATACAGACAGGACAGCAGCAGGAAACAGGACAGGCAGTTACAGGACAGCAGCAGCAACCAGACAGTATAATATATACTACATATCTTAGTAATAGATTCTTACCAAGTTTCCATATATGGATTGCATCTGTTTTACTTATTGCGCCACATTCCAAACAGTATGTATATTTATATCAAGACATTTTGCAAAAAGAAGTGGAATCATTAAAACATCTATGGCCTTCGGTACAATTTATACAATTCCCACAAAATGTTCCTGAAGGAGCATTTGTAGATTTTTGGAATCCAAAATGGTACTCAGCAAAACTATGGCTATTAAATGATATTATTCATAGACTTCCCACAAATACACAGGTACTATTTATGGATGTCGCAATATCTATAATAAAATCACCAATACAGCTTCTTGAATCTGCAAGAAAACATTCTATTGCTTTTTATGAAGATAATACACAAACAAATGAACAATGGTTCTCTTCTACATTCTGCCAAGATCTTTCAGTTACGGGCGAAGAATTAAATGCATTTCAAATATGGTCAGGTGCACTTAGTTTTATTGTAGGTCCAGCATCATCCATAATCAAAGAGGCATACAAACAATCCAAATCAGAACGTCTTATTGTAGGGCCCAAATGGGATGGCCTCGATTCAAAAGGACGTCCAAAAGGACATCGACATGATCAAAGTATTCTCGGATTACTTGCATTACGTCATAACATCCCTCTTATTCCCTTGAAACCAGATTATGCAGATCAAACATCAGATGTATCCACCTTGGCAAATGCATCATATTATGTTCATCGCCAATTATTACCTATTCAACAACTATACCATACCCTTTTCAAAGAAGCAGCACTCCCTACATATTTAGTTAATCTTGATCGCCGTCAAGATCGACTCGTCGAGTTCTGTAAATGGGAACCAAATAATTATATTAAACACATCCAACGACTATCTGCAACAGATGGCAAATCCATACAATTAACAAAAGAGATTGCGCAACTCTTCCGTAATAATACATATAAATGGAAGAAATCCACGATGGGTTGTGCACATAGTCATTATAAACTCTGGCAACACATTGTAGCATCAGGTAATCCAGAAAGTATTATTATCGAAGATGATGTACGTATTGCACCACATTTTATATCTTGGTACACCACTGCATCGAAGAATTTGCCTCCAGACTGGGATATACTATATATTGGTGGTGTATTACCAAAGAACTCACAGATGCTTAATCAAACATTGGAACCATATAATACATTCTGGGCTGCCATTAAATCAAATACACTATATGGTCAACAGCAGCCAACACCATATTTCCATTTCTGCACATATTCATATATAATCTCTCATAGAGGTGCATTGAAACTCCTCGCATTCTGTGAAAAAGTTGGCCTAATTTTACCAGCAGATCATATGATTGTAAATAATTATGAGTTACTAAAAATATTTGTAGCTACTCCTTTACAAGCAGGATGTATGCAAGATGGTGACCCCCAATATATTGAGGGACAATTCGCAGATTACTCACAGAAAAATACATTTGATAGTGATATATGGAACTCCACGGATTGTTTTACTGAAGATGAAGTGGCTACTGTTCTGGCGACAACGACATCATAACCTCTACATTAAATGCCATTGGTTTCATTGCAACACTTTTCAATGAATCGATCTGATCTTCATCTAGTTCACAGATCTCTACAACACGATCAAATATACTGGCAGCAAGTTGAAACCAATAATTATTGAGGAATCGCATCGCATCCCCATCCGTTGTTGTAGGTAATTTATCTAGATATGTTGCAGCCATTTTATATGTCATATAACATGAGCAATAATATAAATCAAATTTTGTAACCCATCTAAGACCTGCGTTATATATATATTATCAGTAATATACATTTTAATCAATTATACTCGACACAATGTCTCGACCATTTAAGGAATATGAAACGGATTCGCAGGTGAGTAGTGGCAGCGGCTCAGATTCATCTGAAAACAGCAAAGCGGATCCTTTCCAACCATTTGCTGCTCCAAATCTGGCACCTCCACCACAACCAATTTATGCAACAGATGGTGATATGACTGCACTACCTAATGCAATTCTCGAATGGCGTAAAATTCATTCAAGCATGGAAGAGCTCCGACATGAGATGCGTGAGAAGAAGAAACAGGCCTCAGTACTGGAAGAGTATATATTACGTATCATGAAAAAGAATAATATCGGTGCACTCGATCTAAAAAACACTGGTGGTCGCATTCTTTATAAGAAAGTCAATCGATCCGTTGGTATTAGCGGAAAGAATCTCGAAAAACTTGCAACAGAGCACTTCAAAGATGAATCGAAGGCACAAGAGTTCATCAAGTTCTTGAATGAAAAGAAGGAGAAAGTTGTGGCCGAAAGTCTCGCATACGAGAAGTTCTAATGGCGACAGGCAAAATTTGAATCACACACAATCACATAGTATATTATATAGCTCCTCACACCTATATAATATCTTATACAGCGTCTACATAATGGACCTTCTACCATCACTGCCTTCAGCAGATGCATTAGCTAAAATGGATATATTTCCATACATTGAAAGTCGGCAATTCGAATTCAAGAAAAGTATCGGTTTCACTGATAAGATTGCACCAACGTTATGTGCATTCTTGAATTCTGATGGAGGATATATGATTTTCGGTATTGAAGATACTACACGACAACTTATCGGACTAAAGAATACATATAAACAGGTGGATTCTTTTATAACAAGTAATGTAGATAGTATATATCATTTAGCAACAATTGTAGAACAAGAAACAGGGAAACCAGTAGATCCAGAGCAGATCAAAACGACCATTGTTGAACGACCAAATGGGACATATATTATTATTATTCAAGCTGTAAAGAAGGATAGTGTTCAGTATCAAATGAATGATGGACATATATATTATCGTATAAATGCATCAAATTATCGTGTTAAGAATGAGAAGATATATACGGAGATTGAGGTGAAGAATATACTGTCTCTCCAGAAGAAGGAATCAACGAAGAATTACACAAATTTGGTGAATTGTTTGAATACACAAATACGTGATCATGAGAAAATGATTCAACATCTATCGAGTTCATTAATACAAATTAGTGCATCGAAAGATACTCTTGAAGAAAATTATAAGGCTGTGGAACAGTTGTTATTCACCAAGATTTGTATTGAAAAAGATGCGACAAGTAAGGTCCTAAGTCAGAAGCAAGACCTATGTAGTAGATTGTTATCATTTCTAGGGCTTTAATAATGATTTATTACCATATTATAAAATATCCATTTTTATATGGATGTGCAGTATCAGGCACTATATGTAATTTCTATGGATTGAAAGAAATATATAATTGTGTTAAACGTGATACACGATACAATGTTATGCATTAAATATTATTTCTAAGATGTGAATAAAATGCTTTCCGAATGTTCACGTGCTGTTGTGGAGTCTATGACTGATATGGGATCAACTGGGCCCGCCTATAAGAAGGAGACTTACATGGATTTTGTGAGTGCCCTTCTCGCATTTTTAGTCGCCATTGTTCTTCTCTCTTTTGTTGGAAAGCTCCTGTGGAACGGTGTTATTGTTGATCTCTTTGCATTTGCTAAGCCCGCACGAAGCGTATGGCAAATACTTGGTCTCCTCGTGTTCATCGCACTTATTCGTCCTTAGGTACCAGGACTTAAAGACCCTCGCCCTTCTACCACAATGTATAAATTATTCAAGTTATATTGTATCTATTTCTCTCAATAAATAATTACAATATATTTAGTAAACAATGGACGTTATTGGTACAACGGCTCCTGCAGCAACTTCATTATTTAATACAGCAAGTACTACAACAGGTGAAGTACCGGCTTCTGGTGTGATGTCAAAGATACCATGGAAGTATATACTTTTTACGGTTGCTATTGCAGCAGTTGTAGGAATAATTGCATTTATTGTAATTAAATCTCGTAAAACTGTTCCACTTAATGAAGGATTCACAGCCGCAGGTGCTGCTGTCACTGTAACTCCTCCTGCTGCTGATCAACTGTCTGGAGATGCTGCTGTGCTGTATAATGCTATCGCTCCTGCTGCTGCACAAACTCCTGCAGGTCGCACAGATTTAGCTGAGTTAGCTACACTTCTCTATAAAATGTCCGCTTTTCGCACTGATTTAGAAGCTCCTACAAAGGCCGTGAAAGCGACAATGGGAATACCATATACTACATCACATGATCGCGAACCCATTGCTGAAATGACAGGGCGCTGTTTAGCCAAAACAGTTCCAAAACGTGAATTAGATATTGCATTAGAAACCTGGCGTAATCGTGGACAAGCAATCGTCTATCGCCTAGCCAAAGCAGCAGGTGTAGATACTGTGAAGGCAGCACAGCAGTTTGCAGGGATTTGGCAGTCAATGTATACAGTTGCACAGTCACAATGCATCGCAGGTGAACCAGCTATTGCAGGTAAACCTGTGAGTCCCCGTGAAGCAGTTCCAAATGATATTGATTTTGTTGCAAGTGGTGTAGGTGCTCCATATTAAACCTGTATAACTATTATAGTATAGATATGAAATGAGACAGCAGTTCTATAGGTTCATTATAAATGGTAAAGAGACGTATATTAATGAGAATACAATTATGAATTATACAAAAGAGAAATTCGCGGATTGTTTCAAAGTGAATGTAGCAGATACATCTATTGTTACACGTGGTATTGGTATGCGTGAATTCCTATGTTGCCGTGAAGATAATCCTGCGACATACAATATACTTGATAAAAATGCTGTTCATACATCTTAAAGGCGAGCACCGCCTAAAGAAATGATGCGCAATAACCTAAACTGCCGGCGCAATATATATATAATCCAAGATGGCGTTTGTTGCTGCTATGAATTCCCCTGATCTCACTAAAACTGGTGTAAATGGTTCCGCTGTATACACTGAAGAAGGCGTTGGTGATCGACGTGTAACCCTTTTCACTATGCTTAATCGTGGTCTCGAAGGATCATATATTGAAAAGGAGATTGCCGCATGCAATCTAGAAGATCCTGCTGTTCTTCGCGATCTCTTTGTTATGGCCTTCCAAACACGTGATATTCGCGGCGGTAAAGGCGAGAAAGACCTATTCTATAAATTCATTACTGCACTCCATAATACACATCCTGCACATATTGTAAGCCTGGTGCCACTTATCCCTACATATGGATGCTGGCGTGATATATGGGAACTCGCCATTAAAATCCCCGCAATTAAACCAGCGATTATGACACATACTATCAACACTTTTAAAGCAGATATGGATGCACTTGCAAATGGAAAACACACGGAAATATCCCTACTTGCCAAATGGCTTCCACGGGAAAAATCTACAACATATAAAACACTTGTTACTGATATTGCAGAAGCTCTCATTAGTGATCGTAAAGGTCGCCAAGCACAACTTACTGAATATCGTAAACGCGTTGCACGACTTAATAAAGCCCTGAAAACCACCGAAATTAATATGTGTGATGGGTCATGGGCTAGTATTGTACCTGAACATGTACCTGGACGCTGTCTCAAAGGTCATATGAAGGCATTCTTCAATCAGAAACGCAGTGCACCACACGAACGTCGTTATCCTGATTCTCAAGATCGCGAAGAATGCCGTCAACACTTCGAAGAATTCACTCGCGGACTTGCAGAAGGTACCAAGAAAGCAAATGGATCACAAACAGTTATGCCACATGAAATTGTCTCAAAACTAAAGTGCGGTGGTCTCACTCGTGATGAAATTGGTATTCTACAAGGACAATGGGTCTCAATTCGTGAACTAGTAGCCGCCGCTGGTGGTCTACGTGCATGTGTACCTATGTGCGACTTTAGCGGTAGCATGAGTGGACTACCCAGACTAATCTCTCTTGCACTTGGTATTCTTATCAGTGAAGTAAATGCCCCCGCTTTTAAAGACCATATTCTCACATTCGATTCGGATCCTACATGGCACTCTTTTGTAGGTCATACTACAGTTAATGAAAAACTCAATTCTATTAGTGCATACCTTGGTCAAGGTCTGAGCACGGACTTCTATAAAGCATGTATGCGTGTACTTGATAAAATGATTGAGGCTCGTGTACCAGTCGGCGAAGAACCTGGAGATCTTATTGTACTTACTGATATGGGCTGGGATGCAGCCTCGTCTGGCGATAAACGTGTATGGAATTCACAAGTGGAACTTATTCGTAATAAATTCAAGGAAGCTGGTGAACAAGTATGGGGTACTGGAAATGGATGGGCTCCTCCACGCATTGTCATTTGGAATCTTCGTGCAGAATTCAAAGACTTTCACGCGAAAGCAGATCAAGAAGGCGTTGTTGTTCTCTCTGGCTGGTCCCCTTCTGTACTGAAGGCACTACAAAAAGGTGGTGTACAATGCATGACTCCCTGGCAAGGAATGCGTGAACTACTCGATGATGATCGATATGATCCTGTACGATCCGCTGTCGCGTCGATCTAAAGACCTGTGCACATATACATTGTAGATAGCATATACACAGCGCGCATAGCCTCAACTATCTCACGGATACTGACCTAGGTTAGTGTATATGTAGTATCCATACAGCAATCACATTTATAATATAAGTATGGATTGCTTAGTCGTTTATTAGTATTCATACAGCAATTAAATATAATGATATACCCTGAATACTGTCAATTAATGAGTGTTAATTTGTAATTTATTTCAGATTGTTTGTAATGTTGTGTATTGTTTCGGATGTTTGTACAGAATCGATATACTTTGTAGCGTGTTGAGATTTTCCATGGTTAATGTATGATGAATACTGTTGCGTGCATAATTAAGTATTCACACAGCAGCGTTTTTAAATCGTAATTACAATATCATCTTTGAATGATACACCCACCAGATTATATATGAAGATATATAGTGTACGCTTGTGCTATATTTTTAATGATTATATGATTTGAATCTATTATATTCCAAATATTCTTACAGCAACACTTTTATTCAAACGAGAATTGAATGAATATTGTAGATTACCTTCTCAATTAAGAATGTAATTGAATATAATAGTTGCCCAAGCATTTTAGTATCTATACAGCAATACTATTCACAAAATAAGCATTTTATTTTACAATGAAGATGGATACTGTTTCCCGAGAATATATAATATTATCAGGAAACAGAATCATGAATACAATTATTATTAGACATAATGAAATAGATGATTTGCGGCAAAAAAGTGCATACTTTGATGCAATGCTTCACTTCTATGAAATAACCGGTTCTAAAAATGCATTTAATAACGAGGGTAATCTCATACTAAATAGAGAAGAATTAGGTCTTACTTCAGCTGCGTTCAAGGGTCTACGTCACGCAATATATGATGGCTATGTTCGCAATGAAGATACACGTGAGTTCTTGAAGAACTATTTCATGTTTGACGAGACATCATTAAATAATCCTACCGTCTCTATGCAGAACACGGCATCTAATATACGTAGGAAACCAGTTGCCAAAACAGTTAAAGTTCCAAATATGGATTATAATAACTACAATAATTCATACAATAGTTCTAACAGTAATGTATCAAATAATACGCACAATAATAACACCCTGCCTCCTCGCATTAAAATAAATAACATTAACGGCGAATACAACAACTTCAATAATAATACCATCCATAAAATAAAAACAGCCAAAGCCAACTATAGTAAGTATCCTAAATCTGGTCGCCGCACTATGAAACGTAATATCAGAAAACGTAATAAAACTGTGCATCGACGTAAGTAAATTACTTCGCACCAATGCGCGCAAAATATGCATCCATTGCTGATTCCACCGCCGTCGTCTTATCCTCCTCTTTCACCTGCTTTACTACCTTCGGTGCCTTCAAACCCTTTCTGCCTAATGGCTTTGCTAACGCTGCATTTTGTAAGACTTGACTGAAGAATGTTGGTGCCTGATCACACATACGTTGTAATACAATGGAATCCCTTACTAACACCGGTGCAGCTGGTACCTTCCATCGTGGAACCTCTGCGCAAATCTGCAACATTAAACATAATACATCCTGCTTTCTACGAGCTGTTAAACCAGCCGTTGCTGATCTATAAAGATTCAGGAGCGCTTGATACTCTTCATGCATACGTACAAGTCCCTGTTGTGCAAGATCCTTATAGACTTCGGCTAAGACTTCCGCAATGAAATATCCCACATGTACACGCCTATTTGTTTTCAGACCTGGTGGACCACGCTCAACTGTTGTTAGTGCCACCGCTGCAGCAGATGCAGTCTTCTTTCCTGTGGCTCCCATCTGCTGCACGAACTCCTTCTTAAATGCAGTCTCCTCCTCCAGTAACCATCGAAGCCAATATAATCCCTTTTCAGTTGCACCATCCAATATAGCAGCCACCATCTCATTTGCTGCGATCCGCATTACATCCATATCAGCACGAGGCTGCCATACTTTCGTCACAGCAGTTGCCTCAGGTGATCGTACAAGATTATTTATCCATTGCTGATTACGATGTGTCGCCACATCTATACGTGGTATCTTCGGTTTCCCCCTACGAGGACAATCCTTCAGTACAAGTACAATCTCCGCAACACGCTTCTGATATCCCTGTTGTCGCCACATATCCTCGTCCGCCATTGAACGCGAAAATGCACCCAATTCATTGAGACGCTTCGATAAATATACAAATACACGGGGTGATGCAATTCCTATATGTTCCAATGCATAATCATATAAGAATTTCTCCCATATTGCGAAGCCTCCCGAACATACTATATCAGCTGTGTAATGCAATAGACGACCCCCAGCAACTGCACCATTATCCGTCATAGTTTGATAGAGTCCACGTATAACATCTGCTCCGATGTATCCCATACGAGTTCTTACAGGTTCTGTTCCAGATGCAGATGTGAGCTGTGATATAATATCATTATCGGACTCATCATCCGAAGAATCATCTTTATCCCAGAATTCGTGTGCGGGTTTTGTACGAGCTCTCCATGCTGTATTTTCTCCGTAATATGGATACATATTATCTCGTTATTAGTATAGAAGAAATGGCAAACACTCGTAAAACTCGCAAAGCTGGTGCTACCCGCAAACAAAATGGTGGCAAACGTAAACTCTCTCCTGCTCTCCGTGCATGGAATGAGAAGGTTATGAAACTCTACCGTACCATGAAGAAGCGTAACCCTAATACCCGCCTCGGTGATGCAATGAAAGCTGCCAAGAAGACATAAATGCCTTAATTTTGTACCCTATACATCACTTGTGTTATCAGTGAAAAACCTATTATATTTTATGAAAAGAACAGTATAATATATTATATTACAATAGATAATATATTATAATGAGAAAGCATACATACAAAAAGAAGAGATACTCTACAAAAAGAAAAAATATACATAAAACCATCAAAAAAGGTGGTTATACACCATTACCTCCTGTTCAAAGAGTAAGTAATCTACATTATGAACAACGACTCAATCAATTACAACATGTTAGAATAGAAAGAAGTATTGTACAGTATATAAGAAATATTGAAGCAGCAAATACACTCAAAAAGAAAATAGAGATTTCAATAGAATTATTTAATTTTATATATAATAATCCAAGTATATTACGTAGTCCTCGATTTAGAGAAATGGTTACTAGAAAAATTAATGAATGGCGATCAGTTAATAATCAATCATTACAAGCTTCTATGAATCGTGTTGAACATATAATTACACAAAGTAATTACATATAAATCACATATATTAGATCTCGAGAAAAATTGAATTCATATAATATTATATACTATACCATACATCCTATATAATATTATCAGCGACAATGGAGAAGCTTCAGGACTTCCATTCAATCATATTCACTTCAGGAGGCTATAATGGCCCCATCACTCTTTTAACGGACATCCGTACATTCTGGGCATCCAATAAAAACTTCTGGTTCTCTCATACCCCAATTGAATCATGGCCTACATATGACACTGTATATGAAGATACTCTCGGAAATAATATGAGTATTCTATTACACTATGACCAAATATATCGTCATCCTAATCATCTTATTACAGATGAATCTAAAAAGATCGCAGCACGATTTGCAACACATATTGCACTCAAAATGCTTCATAATGGACAATATAACATTGCTCCATATCATGAAAAAGTATTCATACTCCTCGCATTAAGACATAATTCCTCGCTTCCTCTCAAAGAACTTGCACTCACCAAACTCCTTCAACTCGTCACAGAAGAATCCTCTACACCCAATCAACTATATATTCGCTTCCTCAATGCAACTATTTGGGATATTCATTCCACTAAACACACATGTGGATATCTCCCTGAATTATCCATTGTAGATACACAAGACAGCTTTCATAACATCCTACAATCACCCACACATAATCCTGAATATGATCCTCAAACTACATATGATCACTTGTATACACTGTTCGAAGATGCCATTATAACGCAGGATTCCTCCACTATTGCCGTCAGTATTAGTGGTGGCGTGGATTCTATGGTATGTGCGCATATTGCAAGAATTGTATGTAATAGACATAATAAACGACTCATACTCCTCCATATTAATTATAATAATCGCGAATGCTGTGAACAAGAATGTGATCTCCTACGCTTCTTCTCACAATCCATTGGAGTTCCATTATATATTAGAAAGATAACGGAACTCCAACGGATTCGTACATCTTCGCTACGGACACTATATGAAGATATCACACGACGCATTCGATTCTCCTTCTACTCCTACTTCAATTGCCCCGTGATTCTCGGACATAATCGCGATGACTGCTTCGAAAATGTCTTCACAAATCTATCCAAACAAATACACTATGAAAACCTCTTTGGAATGCGTACTTGTAGTTCAGAACAAGGTGTAACTGTTCTGCGTCCTATGCTGTCTGTTGCAAAAGCTGATATTATACTGTTTGCAGATCATACAAATATACCACACTTGTGCGATTCCACTCCTGCATGGTCACAACGTGGTCAAATGCGTGATAAACTCATTCCTGCAATCCATACATTCAACCCTCATATCCTTCCTGGTCTTGAACAATTCATTAACCATTCCATATTTCTTTCACAACAATGGACGGTCGCTTTCAAACAATGGGTACAGTCATTGAAGAATAACTTCATACCATACGATACATTCTTCACATCAAATTATACACAACTCAACTTCTGGATACAATTATGGCAGCACCTAGGACTAACAAATAGACCCTCCAATAAAAGCTTCCATAATCTCATTGATACTATTCAAAAAGGTAGTCGCACTAATGGAAAATGCTCCTTGAATAAACAATGGAGTATCGCATTTCATAAATCAGCAGGTATGTATATTGTACAAGAGTCAGAAACAGCATAAAACACACAGCATATATACTATTAATACGCAGCAGCACAGCAACAACATGGATCTCACACAGCTAAAAACACAGGTCATGACTATGATGATGGTTAATACAGGAACTCACAGTCAACAAAGCAGTATATATAATATGCTATATACAATGCTCCTTGTAAATATTATAGAATATTTTTTCAAAGGCGTACCAGTAGTTTGGAAACAGGTATGTGATCTTTCTAAAGACTATTTCCATAAAAATAAATCCGCCGCTATCACTAAATTCATTCCTGACAGTAAAACAACAGATACAGTATACGCCATAACCCTACAACGCAACTATGATAAAAATGATGATAATAAATGCGTCGAAAAAGTAGACAGTATTATTGAATACATCTGTAATTCACAGGCAATTACACAGATCAAACTCGATAAACGCTATATTATTAATACGAAAGATGAGTTTCAACTAACTCCACAATTACGTGTGAAGGTAAATGAATTATTATTGAATGATAAAGGTGAAATTGCAAGCATACAACTCACCGTTTTTTCAACCACATGGAATGTTACACAAATTCGTGAATGGATTGATGAGATTCATCGTAATTATTGCTATGAGAAAAATAATAAACTCGGTAATCGTAAATTCTATTTCAATGAAATTCCACTCCCTCCACAAAAACAACTTGATATGAATGCTATTAAAAACTCAAAAGGAGTAGGACCACAACCTAAATACAACTGGGCAACTGCTCCAAAACAACTCACATTTACAATGAATGAATTCAAAACATCCAAAAGCTTCAATAATGTATTCGGCACACATGTCAATGAACTCAAAGAAAGACTCGATCTCTTCGTAAATCACCCTGAATGGTACTCACAACGCGGTATTCCACACAGTCTCGGTATCCTTCTACATGGTATTCCTGGAGCCGGCAAAACATCCACAATTAAAGCTATTGCACGTGATACATGTCGTCATATATTTAATCTTTCTTTGCGCGAATATACCACACAGAAACAACTCGTCAATCTCTTCTTCAATGAAAATGTTGCTGTTATAGGTGATAACGGACAACAACAAACATATACTATACCACTTAATCAACGTATATATGTTATCGAAGATATTGATTGTCTTACTAATGTTGTATATGATAGAGGCGCAAATACTAATCTCCCTGTAGATAATGGTGAAGGTGTAACACTATCCTTCATTCTTAACTTGCTGGATGGTGTACTTGAAACACCTGGACGTATTCTTGTCATCACTAGCAACTATCCTGAACGCCTTGATAAAGCACTTGTACGCCCTGGACGCATTGATGTGAAAATTAATTTCACCAATGCAAGCCGGCAACTTATTATGGAGGTTATTAATAACTTCTATAATATTTCTATTGGACTTGATGAAATCCCCGTGGCTCTGGAAGGTATGATATCTCCTGCGGAAGTTCTCGAAAGCCTTTGTACATACTTCAAATCACATATAGCTGCAATTGAACATATGTGCGATAAAGTGAAGAAAATGCCTGTACCACTACATATGACACAGTCCATTATAATGCCTTCAAGACCTAATGTTCAAAATGATTCTCTTGAAGAGTCTGATGATGATCTATCTGTTTCAGAACAAGAAAATGATTCTGAGTTAGATAAAGAATCTGATTCAGAAATAGACGCCGATTATAATAATCCAAATCATCCTGCGGATGAATATACAAAACTTCTTTCAAAAATGAGTAAAAATAAAAAGAAAATTCTTAAGAAAAATAAACAAGAGAATATAGATATTACTCCACATGAAATATCACTCAAAGGATCATATAAACCTTCCAAAGGATCCCTCCTCGAAGATATATTTAATGCATCTGATCTCACGCTATCTGGTGGCCCTTCAATGCTTGATGAATTGTATTCCACCAAAATAACTTCAATGTAACACCCTATTTCTTCCGCCAAATGTATATATATTCATGACGCTGTCCTTCATGCTTTATCTCACGACCCACCGCAGCATTCACAGGATGACGATTCGATACAGGCAACTCCATCTTCTTATACAGCGCAGGCAACATCGGTACAACAGCATCATACATCTCCTCAGGCATATTTAGCGCCATATGACCCCCTCTACGTAATCCACCCCATGCACCCATAACAACCGGTCGCAAAAACTCCTGCAGAAATGCCTCTTTACCCACATAACCAGGCATTCCTTCATACTTTTCTATCATGAAATATGGTGGACTCGTGAAAACGAGATCATAATCATATTTGGAGAAATCTACTGTCTCTGATGGCTTGAATATCATCTTCACGCGCGGTTTTGCACCAGTTATGGCATGCACTTCATCCACGAGCTTCTTATATGACGGCTCCATCTTCGTGTTTGCATCTATCCCAATGTATGGTATGTTCGCAGCCATTGCAGCTAAACAGCGACCTCCCCATCCTGCACTAAAATCCAATATACCTACACGCGGTTTCAATGCACAATATACTTTGAGCGCTTCACTTGGACGGAACTGATTAATAGATCCATAATAGAGCTGAAACATACTGTATCGCTGCTGCAAATGTTCATCTGCCTTTATACCTGAACGAATCTTTCGAATTTTTCCATTTAAATAATCGAGCAGTTCTGCATTACCTAGTGCATTATAAAATGATATACCACGCCGTGTTTTCGCACGGAGACGATGCTTCAGAAAAAAATAATCCAGCAACTTCAATCCAGCACGACTAAAATCGGGTGCCTTCTTACATGTTGTTGCAAGCTCCGTTAATTCACCATAGGCATCACGAGCCTCCTTGCGAGTTATACCACGCAACTTCCGTGCAACCCTCTCTGCTGGCGATCTCGTCAACTTTCGCGTCTTCATTTATATTATATTCATATTATAAATACCTAAATATATTTGTGCTATTATATATTATCTTACTATTACAATAGTTATTTATCTTTTCTAAAGATGCCGCATTCCACTACATTCGTCCCTCTCCAATTTCATATTAATGAAATATCCGCCGCTTACTACGAAAAAGAAGTAGTTCCTTCATTTGAACGTATTATTACAACACGTGTTCGATCTCTACCTATTAAAAAAGAAATAATTGAAAACATTCAAAAGTATGAAGGATCAATGTTTTCTGAAATTTGTTCAAATGCCCTATTAGGCGATATTCGTACATATATTTGTTATAAAACAATTATTGTAAAAGGATTTCTTACACAAACGAATATTCCTACATTATATGTATTTCATAATGACTCGTATGATAATGCAACAAACAAGAAGGAAGATTACATATTCATTGAAATGAAAAATCATATTCTTGAAGAACAAAAATCTGAACCTCTTATAAATATTAATGAATTTAATAGAGATTTAGTGAAAGTCATGCGATGGGTTGTATGGGGGTATGTTCTGCTATATATCTACATTGGTATGCAATATATTTCAACTATTAGATAAAATTTGATATATTTTAAAGATACATATTTAAATATATATCATATATCATATATTATAGAATATATAATACATATTTATAAGATTTTCATATATGCAATTTGAAGACAGTGGGAATCGATTTGCTTTATTTGCTGAGCAATATTTGAAGCAAAAAACAAGGGAACTGTCACAATCACCCAAAAAAAATTATACTGTATTTAAACGAAGAAATAAAAATGTAGAAGGACCTGGACATGATTGGCGTGAATCGTCAATAATTTCACACTGGAGAGAATTAGATGCACAAATACAGTCTAAATATTAATAAATTTGAAAATATAAACTATACTATTTTTATTTGAGTACAGTTTATATTTATTATCATGAATATTGCAATGGAGCAACAATATCCCGTAAATGTACTGCAGGATTATAGAAGTATATTCGATGAGTTCGCTATAACACCATTCATTGCTGACTTACCTGCTGTAGGAAATGATGAACAACAACCTGCGAAAGCAGTATTTCAATCCGCTGCACAGTATATACATATAGCAAAAGCACTACTATTCGGTGATTTAGAAACAGCAGAAGCCCTATATGCAACTGCAGGTAATCCTGCCGAGATTGTACGGATTGCCAGCGGAATCAAAGATTTTGATTATGATGTATGGAAGACTTGGCAACATGATGTATATATGGATGCAATGCGCGCGAAAGTGGATGTCGATGGGGAGGCCTTCTTTGCTCTTCTTGATACTGGTGATCGCCCTATTGTTGAACCACGAGATCCGAACAATATGTGTGGTATAGCTTTAATGGATCTACGTACGGAATTATTTAATAGTATGTGAGTCCATCAGACGCGTGGTACCTGCAAAAAATTGACAGTCGCTGCCAATAAATAAATGTCATATCCACCACTTCCGAATAAAGACTATACTATTTGGCCATCAAAAATGCCTCGCGCTATTCTCATTTCCATTGAAGGTAATATTGGTTCTGGTAAGTCTACCATCCTTGAACGTATGAAAGTGAAGTATCCTAACTTTCATTATATTCCTGAACCAGTAAGCGAATGGTCTTCATATACCAATACAGCAGGTAAGAATATTCTTGAACTCTTCTATGAGAACAAACAACGTTATGCATATACATTTCAGACAATGGCATTCATTACACGTGTAATTAATATTTCCAAAACAATCAAAGAATGGCAGGAAGCATGTATTGCGAACCCTGAATTAGAGAAGCACAATATCTTTGTCACTGAGAGATGCATTGAAACAGATTATAATGTATTCGCCAAGATGCTCTATGATGATGGACTAATTGATAAGGTGGAGATGGATCTCTATCTAACATGGTTTAATCATCTGAAGGAGCGATGTGATGTTGATGCTATTATTCATGTAACAACACCACCTACTATTTGTAGCCAACGTATTGGTGTTCGCAATCGCTCTGGCGAAGAAGGAATCCCCATGGCTTATCTAGAGAGTCTACATACATACCATGAACGCTGGTTGACACCTATTAATGTACCAGTAATGTTGTTTAATAATAATGGTGAAGGCGCGGATAATACTTTGGAAGATATCGGTCAATTTATTCTTACACTTATTTAGTCACTTTATGATAAATTATCGTGTATATAATATATTGTTATTATCTTGCATTATAATATATTTTTATTATAATGCAAGGCAAGGAAATTTTTGGTAGTGCACCAGATGGTTCAGATATTTATAAAGATAAAAAAGGATATTATACGGTTCAATGGGATTCTATTAAAATGTGTGAATATAAAAAATATTTAAATAAGGAATGGGAACCCGATACAGCTAGAAAAAGAATTGTATTAGAATGCAAACTTAATAAATGTGTATGGAAGATTATTACATAATAACATTCATACTACTCTCACCAGTTAGAGCAGGAGCAGGAGCAGGAGCAGGTGCAAGTACAGGTGCAGAAACATCACTATCCATTAGAGCAGCCCACGAAACAGGAAAATGTGCATATAGAATCTTCTCGACAGCACCCGCAAAATCCCTAATCTCTTTCTGTGCAGTTGGATCCAGTCGCAGCTTACATAGACGCGCATATGCTGCCAGTGATCCAGTTTCAATGAACTCAGTTAACATTGATTGCGGTAGAACTGCACGAGCAATCTCTGGTGCAACACCTGCTGCCAACAGATCACTATATGTCTTCAATGCATCATCCTGTGCAGTCTTCATAATATTATATACATCCACACAGCTCTCTACTGGACAATCCTTTGATCCCTGCTTTGCACGAGGATCACGAGCACGAATTTCCTCCGCAGTTGGCTGCCATACTTCTGGTGGTGTATCTACATAACGACGACTCACTTCATTACGCGCAAATCCAATCTGATGTCTATACCATTCACGTGCTACAAAAATAGGCATCTTAATTCTAAAACGCACCTGTGGATGAAAGAAAGGTGTTACATGATTATGACGTGCCAAATACTTCACCAAACGCGCATCCTGATTCGTAAACTCCTTCGACTCCTTTGCAAATGATACACGTGCCGCATTCACCACCGTCAAATCATTTCCAAATACCTCCAAACACTCCACAAATCCATTACCACATACAGTCATATTCTGTGCCATTTTATACTACAATTATAGTATATATTGCATTTCATACTTAAGTTCCTTGTATTATATACTATAATAATGTCATATTCACCAATCAAAGTTGAGAAAGAAGGCTACGATATGCCCACTGTAGAAGAGATAGAAACAATTCTTGATGATGGTCACACAGATCCATTTATTCAAGAACTAGCCGCATTTCGCGAATCTGGACAGGATATTAACAAAATAGATCGTGCAGGATATACATGGCTCACTCGTGCTATGGTATCTACATATAATCTAACTAAAAATCCACAATGTATCGAAGAACGTGTTCGTGCTGTACTCGCTGCTGGTGCAAATCCAAATACACCAAATGATGAAACACTCCCTTTAATATATGCATGTGGATGGCAGTTCGGTTATGGTCTAGGTCCACGCGCAAGTCTCGTGCAACTTCTTCTTTCTGCTGGTGCTGATCCATCTCCCAAAATATCAATTGATATACCTGCTACTATTTTTACTGATAGCGGAGAAATAGATTTCAGCGATGATGAAGTAACTACTATTGAATCTGTTGATGCATTGCTAGCAGATATAGAAAAACATAATGATTATATTCAATTACATTCTCCAGAATATATTAAACAATGTATACAAACACGAAAAGAAATTACGGAGATTCGATGCCTTTTGGAAGAAGCACGCTGCCTGCAGCGGCAGTAGCGCTTTAAAACAGTAATCCAGCACGACCACCAAATATACGCAGTATATTCATTGTCTCAGCAAACAGGTATACAGTTGCAGCAGGTATAACAGCAGTTGATGACAGCTGTCCTCGTATTGGTGACAGCTGCAGCCCCAATTCCATCTTCTCTATTTTATCAGCATTCACTCCACATTCACCAAATGGTATCATATAATAATATCTGTGATGCCATGCCGTTTTAGCATCACCATACATTAGTGGTAATATACTACGAAACTGTACTGGATTTACGCTACTGTATCGTAGAAGCTGTCCTTGATATCGTAATTGTATACTGTTAAGAGGCTCTGACTGTCTGCTGACAAATGCTGGTTGCAATGCTCCTATCCAATTGCCCCCCAATCCTACTGCATCTGGCCACCATAACTGCTGTGCTGGACCATACTGACTGACTGCTGCATATTCTCTTGTTCCATCAAAATATGAATTATACTGCAGAGCCGTGTCATTATGTACATAAAATCGCAGGGTCTTCGCAGGATTTCCCATACGTATTGGTATCTGTAATTCTACACGACCATTCGTTTCATATGGTGTTATAATCTCATGCTGTATAATAGGAATCTCCAAATCCGCCAAACGAAATCTATTGGCCTCTGGTGAATCAACATATATATATTCTGCAAGTATGTATGTATCTCCTAAATGATAATCGGCAGCAGCACGTCCTGTACCCACCTGCACAAGTCGTCGTGTATATTGCTGTGGATCTGTTTCCTGTGGTGGTATATATAATTCTGGATGTTCAACACCTGTTTCATCATATGTATAGTACTGTGGAGCATCTAATGATGCAAGTGCAGATCCATCCGCAGTTCTAGAACGTGTATAATAGAGTCCAGCCAATGCATTCATATTAATTGTTAATCGAACCTCATCCATTGCAATAGCATCAATTGGCAGCGCCATACGAGCATCTTCGCTCGTAAACCAAAATGGTAGTGGAATGTATAGTGTTTTACCATCTATTCCATCACCTATATCAGTATCACTACGTCCAATTAGACGATTCACAGTCTGTACTTTATCTAGCGGCGTATATGCTTCATCTAATACTTCCATTAAACGTCCATTAAGTGTATCTATTGGTGTGCCTCCTATCGTCACAGTTACATCTTGTATGAGTGCATGACCAACTGAATTAGTGTAACCGAATCGTGGTGTAACTGCACTGAGAGCTGCTCGATTTGCGTCGAGATCTGGTAATGTAGTTACTAAGAATATACGACGAATGAAATGTCCTTTTCGTGATAATATGACGCTACATTGTTTCCCAAAATCGGGGGTACTAATAAAATCCAGGCGATTCCATTGCGTTGTCGCACGCCCCTGTTTTAATCCAATATGTCCAGATATATACTTTTGTAGACGTTCCTTTGGTTGCCTGGTACATCCAAGTCGATCATCTTCAGCGCCACTATATATCACCTTTAATAGCGATGCAACCATTTCCTATTGTTAGAATATGTGTTTCTTTTTGTTTATATTTGCTATAATTTACATATTTTATATAATATATTATGAAACAAGAAATAATAGTATTCATAAATCTATCTTCTTCAAGAATTTTTGAAATATAGGATAACTTAAATGTATTTTCACAATTATATATCAGAAAAGGTATAACACATACATTTTTATCACATTACGTATTACGATTTGTTTTATTTCATCATAACTTTTAAGAAAATTTTAAAATGCTATGCAACAAAATTTTAAATATGATACCTTTCAGGTCAAGTAATAAGGTATTACCCAAAGTATCAGATGCTCAATCAGTAGTATCACAGGACGATGAACATGTCGTACAAGTAGACAATAAAGATGAAGTCAAAGGCCCAGCTCCTGATACAATTGTACAAATGGTAATAGATAGACAAGCGAATGATTACTTTGGTATGAGATGCAGGGAAGAGATCTTAAGCCTCAAAAATGAACAGATTTCATATATCAAGGAGTGTATAACCAAGATCTTTTGGGACAGTGTTCTTAAGATTAGCACTCTTGTAATTAATGGGCAGATTAACAGGGAGTACAAACCAGTAGGCATCTGTCTCACGTTTCCAGGCAGTTATTGTAGCATCCATGGCCCTACTTGGCCTCTAATTGATGAAGGAATGTGGCGAGAAATCGTCCAGAAACAACAAATATTTGTATCTACAGATCTCAAAGCTTATATAGCACATACACATATACCACCAAAAGGTGATTATGATACTCTCAAGTATCATAATACGAGATATCCTTATTGCCGCGGAAGCGACCTTAAAATGTTCAGTGGTGCGGACTGTCCTTTGTGCAAAGAGAATGGTAAAGAAACTGACAGTAATAGTGACAATATTCACTGGTACTCTATCATGCTTCTACCAAATCACTGTAACAAAAGTGATTATGATATTATCACCAATTGCTTCCATAAGAAATATTTTTTCAAGTATGAAACCATACAGGAAATTTGCAAGGCAGCAAATGATCCAAAGAATGGAGATCGATTTTGTGCATCCATTTCATTCTATTGCTAATCTGAGGTGGGATCACTTCTTTGAAATATGTTGTTACATATATTATTGGAATATACGTCCCACCTGTGTATTCTGAAATCGCAGCCAATTTACACCCTCTCCAAATACAAATATCTCCCATCCATTCAATTCATTAAAATCCCCTCCAACTCCTGAAGGAATCTCCATTGTATTTCGAACTGTTAATGCCAATTGTATAGTCTGTATACGACTTGCATTAAAATAACCATTGCCTTCAATGCACATGCTGGAAAATGAATATTGATATATCCAATTATCCGCAGAAACAACGGTAGAATCTGTCTGCATATTCCGCAGCTCATATCCACTCTTTTTCATAGTTTCAATACCATTCAATAATATACGCGCTTCTACAACAGGATCATCGAACTGCACAGGTTTAGTAGCACCCCATACAGTATAATCAAGTGGCAGTGCAGGTCCAAATGTTACCCAATCATTATTAAGGACAGCAGCTTTTCTACGCAGCACCCATACTAATTTCTCCACAGGACCATTCAATTCCAAAGGTAATAAGAAATTTATTGTACGACCTCCATTACCTACTGCATATGATAATGGTTCACTGAATGTATTGATATATAAATGCCTGTATTGTAATTCGTGTGGTAATTTAATATATTTAGAACGCTGTGATAGATCAATATAACTACCATATACTGTAAGATGACAGTTTTTAAAAACAGGAACACCTGTCTGCACAGGCACCTGCTGCTGTCCTCCTCCTGCTGTCTGCAGCTCCTGACTGCCTGCAGGTACTGCTTTACAGCTGTCTCTCCAACCACGCAGCTGTCTAACAACCTGTTCAAATGGTCTCAATTTAATAATAACACGTACATCTCCTTCTTTACATGATACTAGAGGAAATGAAGTGCGTTCTCCATATCTCTGGAAAAAGAAAGGAAGTATACAGGTCAGAATACCATTTTCTACAGGAAAAACAGCAGGTGTTGCAGCAGCTGCTACCGCAGTCAATCCTACACAGTCAGCAGTCAGTGCCACCTGCGCAGCCAGCTCCTGCTTTCCTGCCAACCAGGCAGCTATGAATTCACCTGTCAATCTATCAACAGTTAGATCACCTACTTCAAATGATGCCTCTTCTATAATACTAATACCTAGTCCATTTGCATAACACCATATATTATCCGTTACAGTTGGCCATGAATAACGTCCATCTGCAATACGAGCTCGTACTGATGCGGGAATCCAATGATCCAAATCGATTTGTAATGAAACTGCGTGTATCATATCAGGAAGTTGTGATGGATTCAAATCAAATATAAAACGATTACCGAAACCTGGATTACCACGTGCACCTACTATTTGCATTGCGGGAGTTCTACGCATCGGTTTTTTATCATCTCTATCTACTGTAAACAGTGTCGTATCTGCATCAAGGGGAAATAAGAAATCATCCTGTGTATCACGATCCGTTAGATCTAATACAGTTACTATATCCCCTCGTGGTTCATGTATTAATTCACGTGTATTTCGATACATATTATACTTAATATAGAATATGTATTAAAGTTTCTCCTCCAGCCTCATTTCAATTCATTAATGTTTATTCGTTCCATTGTATTTATATAATCCTGTGTATCCGTACATTTATCTGGATGTTTCACATATTCCATTAGAAATATAGAGTATAATTTTGTTAGATCAGTACCGTTGATAAATCCACTAAATAGGAGCTTCTTATAATCACTAGTCCATGTTAATGGATTAATATTGCGTCCATAGAAATGAAGTTCAAATGGGCGATTATTAGCAAGAATAGCAACGGTTTCGGCAATACGCTGCATTTCATATACATGACTATATGGTCCATGTGCAGACTTCAACCATATTTGCGGTGTTAGATTATATAATGGTTCAGATCCACGTAATATATTACTAAATGTATTTAAATAATACTGATTAGGACCATATGTTATCGTATTTAACGGTACATATTTTATTGTACTGATTTTATTATAACGTGAACAAAGATATGACATGTATTTTAATAGTATAGTTATAATCTTTAGGATATATAACATTCATATATAATTTATAATATCATATTCTATTTTAAAAGACGATCGACTCATACATATATTAATATACTATATAAAATATATAACTATAGATATAATCAAGTATATAATATAACACTACTTTCTATATTTGCAAGATGATCGTATTATATATATATCATATGTATCTGGTGGATTCCAAAATGTATACCAATTCATTTTCCAACATACTTTACATTTTAAAAATATATTTTTAGAATATTTACAAGTACATGTAGTTTCTATAATACAAGGGCATTCATTAATATTATATCCTGGAAAAAGTGTTTTATCAAACTGGTTCCATGATCCATAGCCTTCTTTACATTTAGAACATTTTATTGAATATGTTGTATAATGTATATTATTATATTTACATTTATTACCCTGAAAACTTACATACTCATATGTAATTTTATTTCCACATTTATTACAACAAATATTAGTGTAATCAGATTCTTTAGGATATATCATTATATATTAATAATTAAATATTAGTTATATTATTGCAATTATATTAAAGTGCTTTCGAGTTGTGATGCGATTTTGTGAAGAGCATTAACAGCCTGTTTTTGAATGGCTGCGCGAGCAGCCGGCGTAGTTGGAGCAGGAGAATGACAGTCAGCGGGATCATACCAATATATAGACTGTCCTACACGTGACCATACAAGCCCACCACCTGCTATACGCAGTTCCTTAATATATGCACGCAGCTCATCATCATTCGTGGTAGATAGTCCAGCACTATGTATAAATCCAATATACTTTGCAGCATCAGTAGAGTTGTGATCAGCAATATGTGGAAAGAATATATTATGAAAAAGTCGCGTGGATCGTGGAAGAGTTCCTTCAGGAAGTAATACAATAAGTGTCACTGGTATTATTACATGAGGAGGATGCTTTGTATATAATGCTGTCACAAATTGTTCAGGTAATTCTCTATCAGATTGTAAATAGACTGCATGTGGGCTATTTATTATATATGTAAGAATGAGTGAAAAATCGACAGCCTCACGTGGACGAAATATGCTGTCCCATTCCATTGCAGATACACTTGCGCCGACGTCATTTGTTATAAGAATACGCCGCAAATATTGTACTCGATTCGTAGTAATAGTATACCAGTATGGTTGTACATTTGCAGCACCACCCAAAAAAATAGACGGTTTACCTACAATAGATTCATCGAAATTCTCCAACTGTTTAGTATTAGATGATCCCCACATTTATGAATAATTCTACGAAATATTCTTATGTTCTTAATAAAATATGAACAATATTCTACAAAATATTCTTATGTTCTTAATAAAATATGAACTATATTCTTAAGATTATAATAGTCTCCGTATTATTTATTATTATTGATACTCCATGGCTTCTATATAATAAGGGTTGGTTTATGCCAATGTTAGGTAATGCTGTTGAAACACGTATATGGCCAGCGTTAATTGTATATCCTGTTATGGCCTATTTATTACTTGAAGCAACAACTGTCGTCAAAGCTGCTACATATGGTGCTGCTGCATATGCTATTTATGATTTTACTAATATGGCAACACTGAAGAATTATCAGCTGTCATTTGCTGTTGCGGATACTATATGGGGAGGTATATTATTCGCCGCTGTGAAATATTTAACACTGCACATATTTTGAGGGGGTCCATAGTGTCTTTAAGTAGTCTGTTAACCACTACATACATATGCACGGATTCTTCTTTTTCCCAACAACGGCAACTGCATTGGATTCCATAATTTCCCTACGAACTGGCTGAGGTACCCATTTATCTGGCATCATACATTTCGCACAATTACCACTATTATATGTCTGTGATAAATGCTGACATATAATACTATACAAGTCACCCACAGTTCTACATCCATCATTACAGCTGAATCGAAAGATGCGCTCATATTCTTTAATAATATTCATCGACAAGGGTGCAGAACTACCATATTGCATTACATCCACGAATAATTCACACCAAGCCGCGGAGGTTCGTATATTAGGTATTGATCCACGAGGACGACTCAATGAAAAATCCGCCAAATTCATCAATACTATATATATGGCCTCTATGTCTTTCTCCCCAATTTGATCAAAGAAACGGACCTCTAAACCATGATTTGGATGCTTATTGAAATTGAGATCCATACCTATCTTCGAGAGCCTCTCATAACCCCTACAGCATTTATAAAATGCATCATACCAGGGATATGTTCCCGTACTTACATCGCATTGTAGAATCTTTCCACAAGGCATGGTATCTGTATCATATGTACCTATACCAATATAGCGCGATACTGCAGTACGTTGACTAGCAGCTGAGAAATACTCTCCATAATACTTCGACGCAGCCAATGGATCTCCTGCACCATAGAGCGCCAACCATAATGGTTCTATCCACTGTATAGCACGTGCAAATTCTCTATGCTGATCTACAAATCGCCGCCAACACTCTATTTTCCCTTGTGGACCCATACGTGTTGGTAATGTTATATTGAAATGCACAGTACCATTATTAAACATTGCGACTTGTCCTGGATTCGTTTTATATACTGCAAATGGATAATTACGCGACATAATTCTTAATGGTTGTTCCAGCGCCACTGCGATTTCTTTAATGAACGTGGTATGAACCGCGGAATATTCATTCATACATTTCTTCACGGTTGTTTTATAGAAGTTCTGTGTCATTATTTCAAATGTGTCTCCATCAAATGTATATGATTTATCATATTCGATCTGTAACCATGGAGATCTGGAAATACATCTCGCATGAATTGTTTCACCTCCAAATAATGGATTAGGTTGAGGTGTTTTCGAATATGTTGTTATATGCTGATCACATATATCTGTTTTCTGCCATGAATATGCATTATATAACACAGGTATTGTTATTTTGGGGAGTTGCTGTGATATATTATTAATGGCATCCGTGAAAAGCGGAGTATTATATACAGTATTATATCGTACAGAATATCGTTCGGGTTTATTGCATGTTAGAATGGATGTAGTATCAATTGTAGTATATTGTCCCGTCTCTAAATAAAATTCATGTTCCAATCCTAGACCCCAATATATATCATTTGATTTGTACTGTGTCTGATATTTTCTGTGTTTATCTAATACACCATATTGCTGTAAAGCATTCGCATCTAAATTTGCCTGTGTTGCATCATATACGGATTGTTGCATAGGCATTTAATTGTCACTCATATTCTTATTTATAGGTATATTACACATAATATAATTTAGAGTGAATTAATAAATGGAGGAGGAATTATCGGCAAAATTGCTGTCTAATAATACAATATTTTTGTCAATATATCAATTAATTCAGCAAGCTGCCAATCTAGTTACAACGGAACCAGATTATACTATACCTGTTGCAGCAGATAAACATAATGTACGCCTTCTTGAAACAAAAACTATGAAGATTCGTAAATCACCAGATCATATTTCCATAAATGGCGATAAAGACACATTTATTGAATATAATAGTAGAGACCTAACAATAGTGGGTGGAGCAGTATTAAAAGTATTTAATATTAAACTGCATTCTATATTGAAGAGTCTCGATATTATATCATTAAATGAATATCTAAAACGTGAAACACCAGACATTGATCTAGTATGGTGGCCACGTATATCAATAAATCATGATAATCCATCTCTCGAAAAAAAGAAAGAATATATTATTACATCTGAATCACCCGCAATCAACACATTCATAAATACATTCGTAGAGGCACTTAAAGAAACTGTATTCGGTGCATTTCATACAAATTGGAATAATATTCGATCAAACTGCGGCAAAATTATTGGATCATCTGTAATACCTAATATACGTGCAATACATATTGTACCCGCAGGTGTATGGAATATAATTGTTGAACTTATAATGGAAAATAAAACCACCCTTAAAATTGCGGAAATTGCTGTACATGACAGTGGATCTGGACAAGCAGAAACAATTGTTCAAGAAAATGGTCGGTCACGATTCACACTTCAAGCCATGGTGAATGACCCTATATATATGTCTGAAATATATGATGATCTGTCACCATTACATGTAGAATATGTTGATAAGGAGTTTACATTTAATATACCACAAATAGAACATTATATGTTTCAACAATTTTATGCTATTCAAAACCGCATTAAATATGTATGGAGTAAAGAAGAAGGACCTAGTAAAGTCATAATACATCACAAACGTATTGAATATATATATAAATTATTAAATGCTATATATGCCAAGAAATTAGATGCAGCATTTTATGACATCTTTGGAAAGAATCGAACAATTTCATCTCTTATTGATTATATTAATAAAATATCCAGTAATATTGATTGGATCTATTCATGTCCTTCCAATGAAGAGCGCTGCTATAATAGACGTGTTGAAGATGTGTGTTTTTCTAAAAATAGCAATAAAATTATAAATAAGGAACTGTGTACAAAATTAATTGCAAAAAGACGTGAGGAATTTACATCGGCTGCTACTGCTGCAGCACAACCTGTACAAAATCCTACTCCCATAAAACAACACTCATACTATTCTCATCCACCACCCGCGGAACATCCACGACATACATACTATCCACCATCTACTGGATATCCGCCACAAACATATTATCCTCCAGCTACTGGATATCCGCCACAAACATACTACCCACCTCCAGTAGAATATCCTCCACATATATATTATCCTCCATCTACTATATACCCCCCACAAGCATATTATCCACAAGCTACAGGACAACAACAACAAAAGAAATATTATGGTCGCGGTGTTACTAGAAAGATTACCCGAAAGCATTAATAAAGTAAAATGCAAGCACCATTATTATTTGGAAGCGCTATGGCATTAATAGATGTATTTATGCTCAGCCTATTAAAAGCTATTAATCTTGGATGGGTAAAAAATATATTATGGATGGCTGTTCCAACCATAGTATATGCTATTCAACCCTGGATATTCCTCAAATCTCTACAATTCGAATCAATGACGGTTATGAATCTTATGTGGGATATGATGAGTGATGTGCTGGTTACATTAATTGGTCTATATTATTTCGGCGAGACCCTTACAACCAAAAAAATGTGTGGTGTATTCTTATCATTCATCTCAATCTATCTACTCTGCTGCTAATATATCATTCAACTTACCTACATATTTTCCTATCTTATCATCTACATCTATCGCATATACAAATGTTGCATCTTCATCTATTCCCATAGTATAATATACTACTCCATTAATTTCCCTCTTTTCTGGAATAATATATTCAATACCACATATTTCTTTCGGTGCATCAGCAACTTCAATTGCAGATACTGTAAGACTTAGAAATCGTTCTGGCATAACCGGTTCTTGTTTCACTGTTTGCGATTTTATATTATCTTGTTCATCGTACTCATCATCACTCTCCACTTTCTTCTTCACAATCTTTCTTTTCTTCTTCTGTCCACCCGTTTCTTCACTCGTTTTTTTAGTTACATTCGCCTTTGGAGTTCTCTTTCTAGTAGAGTTTGGTGTAGCACTTGGTGCAACTGTATCAACTGTCTCCTTATCTGGAGCAGACTTCAAAATACGTACCACCCGTACAGGCTTTTTTGGCGGCGCCATTTCATTATTACTATATATATGCATGCCATCTTTAACCAAGGAATCATATACTAGACGCTGTGCATTCACCGCTGCCTGTATATATTCTGGACAAGGTTTCCCATATTTCTTTACTGCTTCATTATACCAATCACTGCCATATATACGACTTTTCGCACCAAATGGGCCTCCTATTAAACCATGTATAAATCGCGAAGAATACTGTGTTCTACAATCATCATATTTATGCGAACACTGTTCACATAAATAATTAGGTCTCCCATATTTATCTTGATGATTATCAATATCGTTCTTACATCTGTACTCTAAATAAAACCAATGATGCTCATCTCCAAAATGTAGACGTGTACCTAGTTTTGTTACACGCCCCATACATCTTTTAACTTGCTGCTGTTGCTGCGTATCTGACATGCTGCATATTATTTACAATAATAAAAATGTATATAACTCAATTTTTTGTTAATATTATAATTAATTAGGAGGAATAAGAATGTTATCTTTTATAGGAGGACACATATACATTGGATCTAATGTTTGTGTTAGCGTACTTGAAATAGATCGTTGTACATTATTTGATATTTCTTTATAATTTGCATTAGGTGCACTAGGTGTTAATAAACCACGTTGTTGTCTGAAGAATGACCTATGTTGCTGATGATGATCATTATTACCTTTTATCATGTCTTTTAGCTCATCTTTTAATATATTTCCCATTACACTATTTGGTAAATTCTTTGATAAATCATACAATTTCTTAATTTCTATCATAGTTAATAAACTTTTTGTAATCTTATTTCTAATATATTCTTGTATAGCACTTTGTATATTATCTGCAGTCGCCACCTTTAATGTAATCGTTGCTGATTTTGTAGCCTCATCAGTAGGAATATTATATGATATATTTGCAGGAATAGAAGATGTCAGGAATGTATATTCACCATCCGCAATCATATTCGGTGGTTTACAGAGAACTTTCTTATTGTCCCCATACACTACAATATTCGTTGCAACTGTACTAGCCAATCCACCAATTATATTTCCTACTGTTTGTCCAACTGCTGCACGATTAAATATGGAATAATATGAACCATTCTTCATTTTACTGACTCGTTCCAATAGATCAGCATCATGTCCAATTCCATATCCAACTACAATGAATTCTTGACCACGAATATTATCTACAATATTTAATAGATATTCACAATCAGTAATTCCTATTGTGGGTTGGCCATCTGTTAAGAATAGAATTGCCTCATCTTTCGCAATCTTCTTATCAGCAAGAGTCTTGAATATACCCTCTATATTTGTCCCACCATTTGCATGAATTGTTTTAATAATCTCCTTAAAATCATTGAACATATCTACATGAAATGTACCATATTCTTTGATGATATTATTAAATGTATATAATGTAATAGTATCATTGGGGTTATCTAGGTATGGCAATAAATGGATCAGTGTATCTTTAATATTCTGTAGACGGTGTTCCATCGACATTGACCCACTATTATCAATTACAATATAGAGTTTTAATGGAGGTCTTTCAACTTGTGCGGAGTCTGCCGTTTTTAATGTAACAAGGTATGGTGTTTCATATAACTCTTTGGGGAGTTCATTTGCAATTGCAGTGAAATCTAGAATAGTAGCTTCCATTTTATTATGGATTATATTGATGGTGCGTATTGTATACATTAATCAAGTATTATAATCAATTTTTATCTTTTTTTGCGGTTGATCGCTTCTTTGGAGTTGTTATAGGAGGAGCCGATGGTGATTCTTGCACTGGCTGTAACTCATGCTGTGCTGCAGTTCCTGCAAGTTCCTGAAATATCATCAATATCTCTTCACGGAGCTGCTTCAAATTCATTAGACTGTGCGCATAATTATCATCCGCGGTGCGTTTATCAATCTGTGTACGATTTATTATTGAACGCAGGTGTTCTTGTGCTGTTTCCAAATACTTCATACCACGTTCCAATCGAATAGTTAATGCAGTATATTCCTCTGATGAATCACCTGATTGACGCAGCAAAATACCTGCAGCAGTTACTAGCAACTTATCCAACATCACCAAACTACCCTCCACATCATCATTGAAGTGTGTCATGAAAATTAGGAGTTGGCCACAAGATGTCCATTCTGTTTTGAATAGTGGTCCTCCATTGACCGCACGCATTCCAGAGATTTCTGTTTCCATTGTAATGAAGATTCCTACATGAACTTCACGGTGTTCATCCATATCACGACGGAATTTTTGGATCTCTTTGGCAGGTACTATATTTGTATAATTCTTCAGTTCGAATAATACTGTCAGACCTGCAATGATAGCACGATAATCACAACTGTGTGATACATCTGCTGTGCGTTCACAGGACCATCCACAAATTGCGGATGCCTGCTCTGCAAATGTCTCCTCTGCTGCACGCCCACGACGTGAAGATGTCTTATTTATTGCTGTCTTTTCCAGCAGTTTTTCCTCCAGCGATGCAGTACGTTGAGTAGCTGTTGTAAGTTGCTCTTTATAGAATTCTACCATCTCCATACGACTCTTCTCTGTGGCCGTCACTTTTGCTGCAGCATCATATACTGTTTTCTCCGATGATTTTCTCATATCTTCCATTATCTTTTCATATTTCTTTGCAACCACTTCTTCCATTCTATCCCTGTCTTCTTGGAGCTGCTGCTGTGATTTATCTAATTGAAGCTGAAGACGCTGTAACTGCTGTGTAAGCTTATTACGCTCCTCCTGCCACTCATCATACTGTCTTGCTGCCTCCTGTCTGACTGACAGTACCTGCTTAGCAACTGCTGCTGCTGTCTTTGCCTGCTGCTTCTCCCTCTCTATACTGTCTGTTTTTTCACCTGCATTATATATTAATTCTTTATGAACTCCTGCAAGAAGTGATAAATATCCCTCAAATTCATTTATATTTAATGTCTGAATCTCCTCTGGAATTTTATATGATTCTGATACATGAAATATGAGCTGTTTATGATCATTGTCTAGTGTAATTGATTGCAGAGATTTGTCTGACATTATTAACAGTATTTTAAACACAGTTACAGTAATAATATATAATACACAGCAAATTTTTAGGACAGGACACAGGACACAGGTAGACAGGTAGACAGGTAGACAGGTCACAGGTAGACAGGTAGACAGGTCACAGGTAGACAGGTAGACAGGTAGACAGGTAGACAGGACAGCAGCAAAGAATGAATATATTATATATTACAGTATACAGTATATACAAAAAAATAGACATTACAGTAAGATTTCATACATATAATGAATCAATAATTATAATTAAAGATTCCATACATAATGTAGAACAGCAATATTATGAACCCATTGTAAATATTATGAGTAATATATATACAATACTCTCACATTATAATGCAAGCAGTGAATTTACACATGTAATCATATCAGAACCATGTAAAATGCCCATATCAATACAATTTCATAATGAAGACTCGCTATATAAAATAAGAAATACACTAATTAATATGAATCGCATCATTGAATATAATGGTGTAATTCATATAGGTAATACATTACGACAAGATTAAAGACTCCTTTAAGTCCTCATTGTAGCAACAGCGACGATAATAATACCTAATACAGCCGCAGCTACAGCTACATTCTCCCTCTTCCATAAATATACTCCCTCCACATCTGCAGGAATATCACATATAGTACAACGTGACTTCATCTGAATATCAGATACTTGCCCTGCTTGACGCAGCTTCAATTGTGGTGAACCAATAACTCGAATACCCGCAAAACGCGCACACATTGACATATAATGATCTATATGCGCCTGAATTGGAAAACAGTTCGCCAAAAATGCAGCGGCTGCACGACGATTTATCACATACCCATGAATCAAATAAAATCTTCCCAAATCTACTACAACTTCACCTGTGACATGCGCTGTATCTATATCAGCCTGTTCCGCTTTCCATGCACCACCCAACATCCATACATCCCATGAACTAGTATCTCGTAAACGCATAGATGACCTCAATAATATATTCGCGCGCTCCACAAAATCGGCAGGCACCACTGCATCATCCTCAAATATCAAAAAATACTCTGACTGCGATTCCAATAACGCCTTCCATAAAGCAATATGTGATAATGCACAACCCACTGCACCAATACTATCTATCTCCTCATGTGAACGACGAGTCTTCTCCACTATATTACGACGTGCAAACACCGAAATACGCTCATCCTTCTCCACATCAATTATCCTACCATCCACAGCCGACCAACGCTTCACATGCAAACCCGCTGCCACCGTTTGTCCCATAAAACGCTGCCAACGATCCACACGACGATCCAATGATATACAATAAGCCGGAATTTCCTCTATATTTTGTATCATTTCCCTGCAAAATATACTTAGTTTATATTACGATTTATACATCATTGTACGCAAATTTGACAACCTCCTCTTAAAAATAAATGACGTATATTACAAACAATAGAGTATACAATGTATATATCAAATGAAATACTCAGTATAATAGATATCATTGTATATAATCTACGTGAAAAGAAGTCACGTTTATTAAAAGATCCTAAATCACCTCTTGTAATTAAAGGGCAAGAATTTACATATTCTGTTCGACTCCGAAAACATGAATACATGAACTATACTACATTACAAAAAACACTTATACAAATACTAGAAAAAGATGGAATTATTGTAGATTCCATTATACTTAATAATTATAAACGCTGGGTCGATAAACTTACATGCAATAAATCACATAATTCATATACAATTACCATTAAATATAATATTATGAATCGTGAATTATTAGATACACATATAAGGAAAAATTTGACCTCCGATTCTATATAATAGATTATCCAACAATACCGTGTTATTATATAATATTACCGATCAACTGCAATATTATATAATGGGTTATCTCACTGTTATTATGGGCTGCATGTTCGCACAAAAGACAACAGAGTTGCTGAAACGTATTCGTCGTTATGAATCTATTGGCTATAAAGTACTCGTAGTTAATTACAAACATGATACACGATATGGTACAGGTGTTATTTCAAGTCATGACATTGATCAACATCCTGCACACGGTTTAACACAACTCTCTGATCTAGAAAACACAGTCAATCTCGCGGATTATCAAGTCCTTATCATCGATGAAGCACAATTCTTCGGTGATCTTCATGAATGTGTAACTGCGTGGACAGACACAATGCCTCTACATGTAGTTGTATGTGGTCTCGATGGTGATGCCGAACGAAAACCCTTCGGTGATATTCTACGTATGATTCCATGCGCAGAAGAAGTTGTACGTCTCAATGCATATTGTGCAGATTGTCGTAATGGAACACTTGCACACTTCTCTAAACGTGTTGTTGCATCTGCTGAGCAAGTTCTCATCGGCGCCGCAGACTCCTATAAACCCGTTTGTCGCATACACTTCCTTTGCAACGACGACGTGTAGAACCACCAATAAACTTCTTATAATCATAATAGAACTTTCCATTTATCATCATATCAACTTTGTCATTCACTCTCTTATATAATAACGCAGGTACATTTCCTTCATTATTATATAAACGTAATTCATTAATACGTACTGGCTTACCATCTATTTTTTTCTCAAAATATGCAGATGCCTTCTTGGAAAACTCCCTGTATATATACTCAACCTCCTTGGGATCTATATAACGCTTATTCTTCTCTGTAGCTGCATTATAACGTCCTCTTACACGCGCCTGTGATGTACTGAGTGATACATATATTTCAGCTAACACAACATAATATCCATTACGTGCAAAGTATTCAATTGCATCCATTGTATTTCCTATAGCACGACATGTTGTATCATATACTATATGATGTCTTGTTGCAGCCAGATATTCCAGCAAAAACTTGTACAATATTTGTCCAGATGTTTTCTGACATTTCAGCTTCGTTGCAGGATTCATCCACTGCTTGAGTGTCGCCAGAATCGCATCTGGTTCCGCAAAAATAGTGTCATCTTGCTTAATTCCCAATTCCTCCAAAATATTGCCCTTAATTGTTGTTTTTCCTGCACCTACTGGACCACACATTATAATAGCAACTGGTTTCACAGGAACCACAATTCCCTTCATTAAAGGACCAGCAATACTATGAAGAATATCATATATCTCCAGACGATCTATTATACATCCATCATCCTTTGCTCGATCAATAATCTGCATCCATTTCTTGTTACAATGGAGATCGCTTCTTAATGCCATTATATATCCTTAATAATATTCTATATAATATTATGCAATCATCAAAAGAGCATTAAACCAATTACGAGCATGCATTATATCAATAAGTACATTTACATCTCGTTCTGCATTATGTGCATCTGCGGGAGCAGGCTTACCCATAGACTGTGCATATAATTCATCCAACTTCACCCATTTTTGTCGGCCAGCTGCATCGACCATATTAAGTTCACGGGCACCCTGTAACATTGAACAGAACTCCTTGGATGCCTGCCACCATCGTGCAGGATCCTCGCGAAGCCGCCAATACCATGCATTCAATACTACATTACGATCGAACTCTAAATTATGCGCAATTATCCATCGTGCTTCCATAATATCTGCTTTGAATTCTGTCATAACATCCTCCAAATCTCGTCCATTATGTAGCGCCTGCACATGAGATATACCATGAATTGCAGTGGAATCTGGTGGAATAGTCCAGCCACGTGGTTTCACCATATAATATCGTCTCTTAACCTCCTGTCCATCCTCCAATACAACCCAACATATCGATACTATGTCTGGCCAATTACGTGGTCCCTTATATACATCCTGTCCACGCCACTTAGGAAGACCCGTTGTCTCTGTATCAAATACTATATATTTCATATTATATTAGTGATATATATAATATATAATATATCAATTTTAAACGTCATCCATTCCCATAATTATAATCGTCATATAATATACTACAAAGACTACTTAAAGAAAAATATAGACAATAAATATTCAACTGTCATACAAGCAATACATCCATTTATAATTATGAATTATCCATAATACATTTATCCATATAATCTTCGAATGTTGTCTGCACACATTTCCCACCAGTCATCTCCCATACTATACAATTCGTATCCATAATTAAATCTATATTATGCGAAATCAATACAACACCTCCATTAAAACGGTTAATTGCATCAATAATAGCATGTATTGTAGTAATATCACAGTGATTTCCTGGTTCATCCAGTAGTAATATATGAGGTCGCTGCAACTCCAGATCAACAAGTGCAACACGTACACGCTGCCCACCAGACAGTTCACTCATAGGCAGTTTATGCGCAGCTCCCTCCAAACCAGCACGACCCAGCCAACCACGCAGCACCTCCTCACGCAGGTCATATTTCCCTCGTAAATATTCCAGCGCAGTTAGATCTCCAGGCAGCTCCTCCACAGTATGTTGATTATAATACCCTATACAAATACGTTCATCGATTGTAAAGACACCAGCCGTCAGTTCCAAAGTTCCTGCGAGAATCTTCATTAGAGTCGATTTTCCAGCTCCATTGAGGCCGACTATAACAGCACGTGTCATCATTGCAACAGTAAAATCAACTCCATTTAGAACGCGCGTCGCTGATCCAGGATATGCAAATTGTACGTCAGATGCCACAATTAAATTCGAATAACCATCAGGAATTTCTCCAAAATCAAACCGAATATCCTTAGTCGCCGGCACATATGGCATTGGATTCTTCTTAGTGAATGCATCCAATTCTGTCTTCGTCTTTGCACCACCCTTCTTCAACTCCTTCATCTTCTTCTCGATCTTATCAGCCTCCTTCACCGCAGCGGCAACATCCTTATCATACTGCTTCTTGAATCGATCATATGATCCTTTATAATATGCTATGCGGCGATTCTCCAGATTCATTATATGCGTTACGAAACCATTGAGAAATCCAGTATCATGTGATATAACTATGACAGTTCCTTTGTAATTATGTAAATAATCTGAGAGCCATATAACTGCTTCCAAACTCAAATGATTCGATATTTCATCTGCAAGTAGTAACTCAGGCTGTCTATATAATGCTGCTGCAAGTGCAATACGCATTCTCCAACCACCCGAAAACTGTGCTGTAGGTTGCCTGGCTGCTGCCTGTCCAATCCCCAACCCTGCCAGCAACCTGTTTACCTGCGCAGCTTCCCTGTCATAATTCAAATCAGCCAACTCCTGTGTAACTTCCTGCAACTCCTTTTCTTCTTTTTCTGATAGATTATCTATCAACAGTAATTCATTATAACGCCGCCAACAAGACAGTAACACAGTATTTGATTCAATGACAGTTTCGAAAACTGTTTTAACAGTATCAGCAGGAACTTCTTGAGATACCATATATTTATCTACAGTAGCTAATGCAGGATGATCATATATATGACGTAACACAGTAGATTTACCGACTCCATTGCGACCTATGAATCCATACTTTGCACCTGCACTGATGACTACATTCGTTTTCTGAAGCAACTCCTTACCACCAACTTGGAGTCCATTTATTTCTATATTAATATCTTTCATTGTTCACGGGGGGATATTAATATATTATTGCGCAAGTATTTTACGTGTTTTATTCTCTATAATAACAATAAAAATATGAATACTTATTATATTATAAAACAAGTACAGCTATAATAAATCCATAACCTATACCTGTACCTTTCAATGGCATATATTTAATCTCCTTTTGCATAATATTACCATGCTCATTATATTTTATATCAATACGTCTACCAGTATAATATTCACATATGCATCCTGTTATAAATGCAGTTACTGCAAAATGAAAGCGTGTACTAATTGTATTTATACACATTTTATTATCATAATATTACATATTACTGTAATATAATCAATTTTTTAATGACCTAATAATCATAACAAACTGCTTCAAATAATAGCGACGTTTCACGACCATTAAAATTCACTGGACGATAATATTCATCACGAAATGATACATCGAGCCATCCTATACGTGAAATGGGAGCAGGTGCAGATAATACAAATATATCATACGTCTCCTTATTCAAGAATTTCACAGCTGCATCCCCTTGATCCATATAGATTATCAGTGATGGTGATTTGTGTCCCATACCACGACGAATAACTGTTAGATCCTGTGATGATTCATAATTCAAATAGAGATATATACGATTTATACGATCATTAAGTTGTACTGCCAGTGGTGACATTATCATCCCTTCACCTGTATCAGTTACATCCTGTTGTGGTGGAAATCCAAGGACTGTCGCCAACGACTTCGGTTCCAGGAGTCCTCCTGTATCTGCATCTATAATATCTATATAACTACCTGTCTCGAATAATAGAGAAAATATGAGTGTTCCCTGTGTTCGACTTAACATGAAATTACCTGTTACTGGATCAACCGCCGCGAGGAACTGTGTAGGTACATTCTGTGCATTGATTTGCCGTGTAATCTCCTCACAAAGCGTGGCAGCATCATAATATCCTGGTGCAATTATAATATCAAAACGCTTCATACCTATACGCATTGAAAAACCATTATAGGGTGCATCAATGTTGTATATTGGTTTTGGTATAGATCCTCCAATAATACGTAATTGCTGCACTTCTTTAATGGGAACCGGAAAATGCCACCTATAATCATTGGTATTTTTGTGTGTGCGACGATCTCTATCAGTACTAGATACTTCAAAAAAGATAGAGCGCGGTTCACTCCGTTTTTTCCGTTCTTGAAGCAATATATCCTGTCCACTTGAACGCATTGCAGATACTACTTTTTGATTAATGTATTATATATACTATTTAGGAGCCGCAGCAGCTGCAGCCCGTTTCTTCTTCCAATTCAGGAATCCATGCGAACGCTCCACGAAATAAGATGATCCTAGACCAGTGACGGCCATTTCATGAAGACGACGATGACGATCATCTAACGATTCCAAATATTCTGCAACATCAGCTGCAAATTCTGGTTGCGGTGTATGAGGAGGTAAAGGCATATATTTAGTCTCCATTTTGTCACGGTATTATACTATACTTTACAGGCAGCGTTTATATCAATTTTTAAACAGCATAAATCACTATAATATAATTATCCATTATAATGGATACATTCGATAAAGAACAATTAATTAAGAGTATGCAGAATATAATTAGTAGAGTATCCAATATGAACGATAAAGTAAAGGCATTAAAGACGTTAGATAAATGCGCGAAAACACAGGAAGATACAAAATACATGTATATATATGGTGATTTTGAAATATGGGATGTATATACTGATATGATAATTAAATGGCAGGAAATATTTAGGGATATGTCAGAAAGAGAAAAAGAAATATACGGAAGTTCATTACCAGATGATATGTTAGATCCAGAATGGTGTAAGAACGAAAGAAAAGAATTATTATTCAGAATTCGTTTAGTAAGATAACGTCACTGTGTCTCAAAATCATACAATAAATTAATTAGTTTTAACATTTGTTCTACATTTTTATTAATTAGATTCATTTGAAGCTTCATTTCATTTACTTCTGATCTTAATAATGATATATCATTATTTTGTAAATTAACAGTTATATTAGGATGTAATGCTTTCTCTTTATCTTTTGATGCTTGTCTTTTTATTTTAAAATCATTTGCAATAGATTTATATAAATCAGATTCTTTATAATCATCGTATCCTTTTGCACACATTGTAGATGATATCACTTTTAATTTTTGTAATCGATACGCAACCTGCCCAGGTGTTTTTTTAAATAATCTACCTAATTGAATAATATCATAATCCTCATTATATTTCTTTATTAATTCTTCATCATCAGTTGATAACCAACTTGTTTTACTATTTGTATAATAGTCAATTGATTCCATTATATATTTGTTTTATCATATAGAGTTAAATATACATGAACAAATATATGATTTCAATTTTATGCCTCTAATTATTCATTTGATGTTATGTTGTAACAGTCAAAAAAATAAGTTTGGTCACAGTGGGGATCGAACCCACAACCGTTGCCTGCCTAAGCATAGAGATAAATCTATAAGAGCAAAAATCTGCCATTGATATATGCGACCAGTATTCGTGTATTTCTACACAATCATACATCGTGTATGGTCTTTAGGCTTCTATACGCCTCCAAATAAAGCCATGAGAAATATTATTTGTACGATCTTTTGCTGCACAAATACTTCTTCTATCAATGCCTGTAGCATCTGCAGCCTTTTTAATTGTATCGTACATTTTTATTAAATTGTTATTTAAATCATATTGAGCTATCTTAACCCCATTAATCTTACTCATTATTTCACTATGTTTCTTTTTATGATTCGCAATCTTGTCTTCTGATAATGAATTATGATATAGAATAACACTCTGTCTTATTTTATCTTTTGTTTCATTTGAATGATATTTATTATATGTATTTTTTCTACTACCTCTTTTATTATTCTCAAGATTTTCTCTTCGTTTTTGTGCAGCAGCTTTCGTTCCAGCAATCATTTTATCCATATTTTTTTTAATCCAATCACTTGACCTCTTTCTTGCTTCAGGATTATTTTGATAGTATTTCTTTATTCCTTCAGAAAACTTCTTAATACTTTCTGGAGAATGCCTTTTACCTTTAAAACCACCACCCATTCCTCCCTCAGTAGCATTATATCCATTTGGTACAAAAGAATTATATTTCTTAATGTATTGTGGTTCATACAAATATACATCTTCATCAAAACAAATAATTAGAACTTCAAATGAAAAATTCGAAATACCATGTTTCTTAATACTTTTTGCTAGTAACGGACATCCTCTTCCTTCATTTATAGCATTGATATGACCTCTCCATCGTGTTTCAACTTCTTTCTCACGAGTTACACCAATATAATGTTTACCTGTAACTTTATTTGTTATTTTGTATATATATCCCATATTACTATATTATAATAGCGCCAGAATTTTAGATTACATTTTCTTTAGACTTGCGTGTGCTTTAAGTCCCTCTCAACCATCTTATTACATCTGCGCGTAGATCTTCCAACGTCCCATTATTCTTGAAGATTCGCGTGAAATTCGTTGTCAACCAACCATATTCAGATATATGCACACCGATTGGTATTTCTCCTTTGAGTACATAATTATTATACCATTCTGGTAGAGGACCGCGTTTCACCCATACAATATCTCCACCCATCCGTTGAATCGCCGCAATTTCATTGGGAAAACGGCAATCTGTTATAACTATAATAGAAGCACGTGATTGTAACATACGTCGTTCAGCTGCAGCGAGCCATATATCTTCATGAAAATGATTTCGAAGTACATCTGTTCCCCAGGACTGTAGAACCCATCTAGGTGTCAATCCAGGAATCTGCAAACGAGCTGACCACCATTCATCAACTTGCTCACGCCATATACGCGATTCACGTGTATCTCCTTCCAACATCGCTCGATCCCAACCAAATACCACACTTACTACATCTTTTAATACGCCCGCGAAACTCAAATGCTCCACTGTTGCAGTACCTTTACTATTCGTAAAGGCAATACCTTCACCAGAGGTGAAGGTACCATAATACTCTTTTACTATCCTCGCAACAGAATTCTTGCCGCCATCAATAAATCCACAAATACCAATCACTTTCATAGTATTTATTGTTCTTAACATAATACTGTATACACATTACACAAATCAATTTTATAGATCAATAATAAATGCAAAAAACTGTCTTCAAATATATGGTTCATGCTCAATAGCTTCGTATTCTATTGTAAAATATCTGATAATTATTTAAAAGATAAATTATCTAATGATACAAAAAAAGTTGATTAAACAGTAGATATACAAATTTAGTCCTATTAATATATCAAATATAGTATTGTATATAATGTCTTCATATAATATTATAAATAATTTAGATTATGATGGTATATATGATCATATACATTATTCTAATCTACCCTATGATAATAATGATAAAAATTTTAAACCTCTTACAGATCCTTATCATATCCAGAAATGGGAAGAATGGTTACAATATACTGCAGATACAATTGATGTTACAATAGATGAATTAAAATCAAATAATTTTAAAACATGTAAAGATCTTATTAGTTGGTGTGTAACAAATAATAAATATCATATAGCATATAAAAAATACTATAATGAGCAACTTAATAAAGATATTATGAAATGGTCTATAATTATTAAAGAAGATTGTATGAGAAAATGTGAAAAACATACTACTCAATATATTTTACAACAATTCAAAATATTCTTAGATGAATTATTTAATAAATCATTTATTTGGCATAATTGGACACGTTCTATTATTGAAGCACCTACATATAATTCTATAGAAATATTTGATCCTAATCCGCTTCAAATGTTTCTTTATGAATATCTTAGCTGTTCTGAACTTTCAGATGGTGAGAGTGAAGATTCAGAATTTGATTTAGATTGAAACATATAATCTTTAATTTTAGGATATATAGGGGAGTTTTGTAAAATAGTTCGTACTTTAGAAAGTACGCTTTTAGAAGGAGTAAAATAATGTTTTTTAATACTATTCTCTATATTCCAAGTTCTTTTTGCTTTACTACCTCCATATTTTTCTACAAATTCTAAAACAGTATTATATGGTTCAAATAATATTATTTCTGATTTAGCACGATATATTCCATTGATATTAAATAAATTATATATTAATGCTACATCAACATAATCATCAGCTGGTTTTGATTTATTATATTTTTTACTTCTTTGAAATCGAATATCATTTTGTATTGATTTATCTTGATTTATTATATACTCACCAAACATATCAAAATCTTCTTCCATTAATAATGTAAGATCTTCTACAATCTTATATACATAAAATGTATTATATAACATACTTTTTTCATTATGTAAACAAAACCAAGAATTTTTAGGAGTTGGTATCCCTTCTTCTGGATAAAATAGTTGTGCCCAAAAATATTTCATTGGAGGTAGTGTTCCATATGGTATAGTATTATAGAATTCTGAACAAAATAAAATATGAGAACCTTTTGGTATTATTTTTATATTCATAAATGTATCTTTGGCATCTCCTCCACTATGATATTTCTTAGTTGATTTTCTTGTCTTATTTTTTACAATACCAGATTTTCTTGTTTTATAATACTTTATAGCCATTATAATATAATATATTATATTATAATATATAAAACACTATTCGGAGAGATACAATATTATACATCCTCGTGATTATGAAATATTTCAAACACAGAAATTTAATAAAACTATGAAAAATCAAAGAAACACAAATACTCCATAAGTTATATTAATAGTTATGATGAAAAATTGTACATAATAAGATAATAATTATTCGAATATATCAATCCAAATAATTATAATTTACACATGCCTTCACACAGAATCGAACTGTGTACCTCCTGTTTACAAGACAGGTGCTCTACCAAATGAGCTATAAAGGCAATTATCAGAGTTTTACACTCTTTTATGATTTTGTTTAAAATCGTAAAAAAGTGTATATATATATGTGGAGTGCGGGGATCGAACCCGCGCCTCTTTCGAGAATCGAGCTTAAATCGATCGCATTGACCACTTTGCTAACCCCACTATTGTGGATTTCTCCACAACTATTCATATAGACAAACCTTTAAGACGTTTCTGCTCGCCTCCAGAAATATCCCTTCTTTGTTATATTCCCATTTTTAAGAGAATTTGAAATAGTTGCTTCTGTTGTATTTGTTTCTCTTGCCGCCTCTGCAATAGATATGAAAGTATTGATTAATTTATTATCTACATCATATTGTGATACAGACTTACCTAATGTTTTCCCAAATTTCTCACGTAGTTTATTAATATTTTCTGGACTATAACGAATTTCCCTATTATCTTCATAATATTTCGTTATACCCAATTTAATTTTTTCTCGAGTTTCATCTGGAATAACTCCATTATTCTTACATCCTCCACCAACCCTCTTTTCTGCAACTGCTTTCCGCCACTTCTCAGATTTTAAAACTCTTTCACTAATATTAATATTCTTTAATCCTTCCTTTACAAGTATACTAGTCTTTTCCCTCTCCTTCACATCTTCATACTTCTTCTTGAAATGTTCACGTAACTTTTCTTTCGTTTCTTCACTATGCTTCTTTCCTATGAAACCACCTCCTTTTCCTCCTTTAAGAATATTATATCCATTCGGTGCAATTGTATTAAACTTCTCAATCATCTGTATTTCATAGTGTTCTACATCTTCATTAAAACAAAAGAACATAATCTTGAATTCGAAATTTTCTATACCATGCTTCGTCATTGCATTATAAAGCGCACGACAACCAAATTGTTCATTTAATACATGCCTCTTATGTTGCATCCAACGCTCATTTGGATTATCCCTGGTTGTCTCTCCAATATACATCTTTCCATTCAGTTTATTGGTTATCTTATAAATTACTCCCATCTTACTTTCTATATTACACGCCATATTTATGATCACATCCTCATCAAATTTATAAAATATCTACATGCAAAAAATTGATATCATACTTTCCTAGATTAGTACAATCACATACATACACCTCCTAATAATATACAATGGAGTCCGAACAAATTAATGTAAATGTAACATGTAATGCATCAAATATTATTGATTTCTTACTATGTTGTAAGAAACATCATATTAGTAATGATTATACAATTAATAATATGTGCGATTATGCAAATATTCTTCATGCAGCAATTCTAGATAAACGAATTACTCCTACACAATACTATGAATTACATGAAAAAGATACATCATATCTAGATTTTATAGATGAAATGAATGGTTTTGAAATTAATATACCATCTCTAGATTCCCCTCATTATGCAAATATTATGAAAGCCAATGAAAAAACACGCAAAGATCATGAAATTGTTAAATCATTTATTAATAAATACAATGCAATTATAAATCCTCTAAAAGTTCATATTATTGAAAATAGAACCCCACAGCAATTAAGTATATGGAATGACCCAGGTCTTATGAAAAAGATTAGAACACTTGATTCAAGACCTTGTTATGATGCAATTATAAACGATTGTAATCGTATAATTGCAGCATATGAAAAATATCCTAATAGTGTACATCTTAGTAACACAAAGCATATTACAAATACTCTTATAGATTATGATAGAGATAGAAATCCTATAGATATAAATAGAGCAATTGGAACATTAATAAGAACCAATTTTCAACCTCTAGGAGGTCGTTTTGATCCCCTAATTGATGGTCCAGAAGATGTATGTGTATTTACTGAAACAGCAAAAGCAATCGGCATAGAAATAGAAACTCTTACACATAAATAATGTATCCTCCATATTATATATGTAAAAAGATTCACATTTTTTATAATTATAACTATAATGTATAAACACACTATATAATATTATGTATTTCGGAAAATTAAACTAACTCGTATACCTTTCGTTGAATCATTTGGTATAGAATGTAACCAATAATCATTCGTGGGTGGATTAATTAAACAAAGTGTGCCAGCCTTCAATGGAATATAGACTGATTCACAACTACTACGTTCAAATCTCATATTTCGCGTTTCACCAAGTGATATACTTGCAATTATTGAACCGGCTTTCATCTCTTTATCACGATGTGGCTTTATTCCAACTACACCTGAATTATATATTTGTATCACACATGTATTATATGGTTGCCCCGTTTTTGCTTCAATGCGCCTAGATAATACTTCCAATTCAGGAAATTCCTTCCATGATATAACAGGCGTTTCAATTGTTTTACCATAATATACTATTGTATACTTCTTCAGCGATCCATATATTGTTTTATTACGCTTCTTACAGGCTTCGCCTTTCTTCGTTACATTATTATGTTTAAAATGTATTGGATTCGCAATTATCTTATTATATAACTCGTCACATTCGGCTTTCGACAAATAATCATCATATATATCAATATCCATATATTCGCATGAATAATTCATTTTGCCCTACAATAAATCACATAACATCTCCTATCATATACTTTTCAATTTTTGCGATGCTGATTACGTCTACATGTTTTACGTGGGGCTTTCCTTGCACGACGTTGCCGTGTCTTACCACTTCCTTTCTTATTACCAAAATATTTATTCATATTATCGTTAGACAACTTTTCAGATTGCAACCGAATAATATTTTTCTTTTCAAATAAATTGTTCGATAAATATTTAGGAATCTCACTTAGCGCAATATTATTAGGAAGCTTACGTCGCATTAAAAATGCACGCTTCTTGTCTTCTTGACGTAATATATTATCAAATACATTATGTACATCTGCATTATTCACATGTGGTTCAGGATCTATACCGCGACGTATTAGATCTTTAATGAAATATCTAACCATATCATCATGTCCTTCAGAAGATGCAATATATAATAAATTATCGAAATGAAAATCACCTGGATCAGCAGATTCCCCATTACCAACATAATCCATCTCACCTGCTTCCAAAAAATCTAGACCATAATGCTCCAAAATATCTTTCACTGCAGCCAAATTTCCATCATGAGTATAAGTTGGCAATAAATTCATTAGAATATATTCCCGTTTTTCATCTTCTGACCAGCCATTAGCATTATTCTCAATTGCAGCAATTGTCTTACTAGCACTTTTATTCATTTTCTACTATTATATAATATATTCTTGAGATAACGCATATAATTCTTGTATAGAAAGTGCTATATGTGCCTGCATCTATTGTAATTGTACGGAAGGAACCCAAAATGTAGCACGACCATCCGCAGACTTATACATTACAACTTTTCTACCCATAGGATCCTCCTCTCTATCATAGACTTTCCTGATGCCTGTATAGCTCTCAATACTAAATGGAGTTTTACGAAGAATACACAATATTTTACGTGTTATTTGGCGACTCACTGTAAATATTTTGTTCCATTCCTGCAGCGTTACATCTTTCACTTTCTTATGAGGTGATATACCTGCTTCATATAATATTTCGGATTTAATGATGTTTCCAATACCTGATATAACGGCTGTTTGATCCATTAATATAATATCTATTGACTGTAATCGCTGCTTTTCAGATAATGCATCTAGTCTTTCTTGTATATCCTTGAAATGCACTGTGCTGTCCAAAATATCTGGTGCAGTTATTCCGATAGTTGACAGGACTTCCTCCATATTATTCGTAATTGTAAGTGTTTCAAAATTCCTGAAATCCATGAACTTCAATTCATCTCCCCCTCCAAAATCGAATATTATATTTGGTTTATCCGTTTTGTAACGGAAATGTTGATCTGCAGTTTTATAAAACCATCCCTCCATTCCAAATCGCACAATTATTGTCCAACCACCTTCAAACAGCAAATATACTATCTTCCCCTTCTTATAAACATCTATCAACTTCAATGGAAGATCCTTAATGAACACCCTGTAATTTTGCGGAGGCACATGATGTTTGTATCGACCTGCAACTATTTTTATTCCAGTCAGGCTCTTACGTTTGTAATGTCGTAGCACATATTCCGCCATATATGTCGCCTCTGGACCCTCCACCATTTATATTATAAGTGAATTAATATAAATATAAAATCATATAACCATCTCCACCACGACCACCAGAACCAGCACTACTATTTGCATTACAACCTCCACCACCTCCACCGCCACCACCATAATATGCAGTACCTCCTTCACCGCCAGCACCACTACCACCGCCACTACCACCGTCACCTGCAGTTTTACTTCCACTTTTCATAAGGGCATTTCCAGTACCACCACCACCACCGCCACCACCACCGCCTCCATAATCATTACTATTTTGATAACCTTCGCCACCTCCTCCACCATTTCCTCCTCCAGTACCACCACCGCCACCACCTGCACCGCTAGTTCCATTACCACCGCCTTCCCCTCCATTACCACTATTACCACCACCGCCACCACCACCACCTCCTGCATCATCAGAACTATCAACTCCATCACCACCGCCACCACCACCGCCGCCACCAGCACCAGCACCTCCAGCACTACCACCATCACCACGATAATCTGTAGCTTTACCATTACCACCACTACCGCCAGCAATACCATTACCATTTGCACCACCAAGGCCACCATTATTATTATCATCTCTTCCATTTACTCCACCACCCCCGCCTCTTGCAATATATGATCCACCTGATATAGATGTGTTATCTCCATTTGTATTACTATTGCCTCCTTTCCCTATAAATAATGATAAAGTATTATTTGTTTGATTAGCAATAAGAGAAGAATAAGAATGAATATCATTTGCACTAGTTGGTATGAAACTTATATTAGTATTATCATATAGGTTTGAAATATTAATATCTGTAATTAAGCCAATATATTCTCCTGCACCACCACCTCCACCACCACCTCCACCATCTCGACCACCATTCGCACCATTTCCACCACCACCACCACCTCCACATCCAACAACTTTCATTTGCGAATACCCACCAACATCATTTATAGTATACGTATATCCCAAAATAGTACTATTTGAAAGTAAACTCATAGATTGATTAAATGTTTTCACATTAATTGACCCTGCATTGTTGCCTGTTATTACATATAATATTGGATCATACCGCTTAACTATAATAGCCGGTAAATATTGTGCCATATTATTACTACAATATATTACATAATATAAACCTTTCACGCAACTATCCTCTAAAAATGTGTGGAATTTGGTCATATATTGCCCTTAAAAAGCAACAGAATGCACCCCATATCACAAAACTATTCACAAATTTCATGCAAATAAAACACCGCGGACCAGATAATTCCTACTTCGAGACGTACAATAATGTCACACTCGGCTTCCATCGCCTCGCCATCATAGACGATACATTCACATCAAATCAACCCTTCATTATTGAAGATGATATTAGAACATGTATCCTCATCTGCAATGGAGAAATCTATAATTATCGAGAACTTATCGAAGAATTCGCACTAGATCCCACAATCAGAAATGACTGTGCAACCATCCTTCATCTATACTATAAATTCCTCACCGAAGATCGCATCAACCAATTCTACAGCCTCTTCCAAGAGAAAATCCGCGGAGAGTTTGCATTCAATATCTTCGTCTTCAATCGCAGCAAGCAGCTCACTACAATCATCGCAGGACGCGATCAAATTGGTGTTAGACCATTATATACAGATAAAACCTCCACCGCAATTACATATGCATCAGAAATAAAGAGTCTCTCACATGCAACATCACCCTATGAATTCCCTCCTGGTAAACTACATATTCATGACATCGACACAGCATGTACAGTTGATACAACAGAATATACATTTAGAACAGTATATAGAGTTGAAGAACAGCCTACCAAAACACAGGAACAGCACCTGGAAGCCATCAGAACAGCAGTCATAAACAGTATTCGTCGCCGTCTACATGCAGATAAACCTATCGCATTCCTCCTGTCAGGTGGTGTTGACAGTAGTCTCGTTGCAGCACTATCCGCCAAAATTCTCGGTAAACCTATACGTACATTCTGCTGTGGTATGACAGCCGGCTCTGATATTCAATATGCCCGTGCAGTTGCTGAACATATCGGTTCCATACATACAGAAGTCATGTTCACTCCAGAAGAAGGGTTGCGCGCAATAGATGATGTAATTCGTACAACGGAAACATGGGACACCACAACTATTCGTGCATCCGTTGGACAATATCTCGTCTCCAAATACATTGCCGAAAATACCGATTGCAAAGTTGTAATGGTGGGCGAAGGACCAGATGAAGTGTGTTCTTCATATCTATTCAATTGGTATGCACCAACACCTGCAGCTCTCGCAGTAACAGCACGAGAATATGTTGCAAATATACATTATTATGATGTAAAACGCGCTGATCGTTGTATAGCTCGTTGGGGTCTCGAAGGACGTGTTGCTTTATTAGATCCTGAATTCATCTCCGCATATTGGTCTATACCTGCTGAACAACGTATGCCGACTTACAAAAACATGGAGAAATGGTGGTTGCGTGCTGCATTCGAGTACTGCGGATGCGGTACCGATAATATAGGAGATTTATCTACTGTATTCGATGATGACAACACATTACCCGCAGAAGTCCTATGGAGAAAGAAAGAGGCCTTTTCTGATGGTGTTAGTAGTCCCACGAAATCTTGGTTCCAAATCATACAGGATTGGGTCGATACACAGGTATCTGATGAAGAGTTCGCTGCATCTACTGCACCCAGCAAAGAAGCTCATTATTATCGCCGTCGTTTCGTAGAATTCTTTGGTGAATCACGCACCAATATTATACCTGGTTATTGGCAACCAAAATGGTCTGCAAACGGCGAAGAAGTTACACAGTATATAGATCCCTCTGCGCGTGTTCTATCTGTTTATAACACAGCAAAAAATTGAAATCGTAAATCCTTCATCAAGTAATGTATACTCTTCATAGACTCAGGATGGACTTCAGTAATCCATCATCCCTTCTTTTCCTCCTTATTGGAAAGGAATCCGCGTATATTGCACCCATCGTATTATTCATATATATTGTCCAGAAATGGCGTACGATTTGCGAGGAATTCAAGAAACTCTATATGTGGCGTCATTCACGCTTTGAACTCACCACAACAATTTATACAAATAAATCACAAGGATACAGATATGGGCGCGTATCCAAATCCATCAAAGGTATTATGTATGAGTTGAAACAGAATCCCGTGATCAAGATTAAGAAAGCAACTAACTTTACACTTCCTGAATCAGCCGATAATATATTCGAAGATGTCAATATTATTCCTGCAAACAATTCAGGCGGTATCTGGCTAACCTCACAGATTCATGCAGACTTCAAAGTCGCACATTCATCAAATCAGAAAATTAGTAGTCCATCATATGATGAAGAATCAGGACGTCCATCATCAAAATCGATGGATATTGAAGAAGATACCCTCACAATCACTCTAACTACTACAGAGCAACTAGAACATATCATTAAATATATTGATGCAAAAGCCGATATATTTAATGAATATTACAAGAAGAAACATGCCGCTAGGCAATATATTATTAAACCAGTATTCGAGACAAATAGAGCCACGGAGATTCAATATCCCAATTTGATTCCATTCAAAACCACGAAAACCTTCAACAATCTCTTCTTCGAAGGAAAGGATAAACTAATTGATCGACTAAATATCTTCAAGGATCGTAAGCATTATAAGACACTTGGTATTCCTGAGACACTTGGACTCCTATTTTACGGTGAACCTGGTTGTGGAAAGACGAGTACTATTAAGGCCATTGCACATTATATGGAGATGTCCGTTATTATTGTACCAATGAATAAGATCCATACAAGACAGCAATTGGATGAAATATTCTATTCAGATACATTGCAAGACTGTGTGGAACCGGCGAAGCGTATATATGTGTTTGAGGAGATTGATTGTAATGGTTGGGAGAAGATTGTACGTGATCGTCGTCTCCCCCCAATTGAAGATATGCAACAGAACATTACAGATGCAGTAGAGAATCTTCTAACGAATTCCACAAAGATTCCAGGTCTTCCTCAAAAGAAATCTACAGCATACAATGACGATGATAAGTTGACACTCGGTGCTCTCTTGGAGGTGCTTGATGGTATTATTGAGGTTCCAGGACGTATTGTTATTATGACGACGAATCACAGGGATATATTGGATCCTGCGCTAACTCGTCCAGGTCGTATTGATATGGAGGTGGAATTCAAACGTCTGCGTAGACAGCAGATTGTAGAGATTTTCAGGAGTTGGTATACAGCAGCAGCAGGTACAATTCCTGAGCGCATGTTCGCCGATATTCCAGATTATAAGTATACACAGGCGGATATTTCACAGCTTCTATTCAAATATGAAACGGAACCATATGAATTCATTACAGCACTGTCAACGAAGACGAAGTAGGCCCGCGATTCTTTAACTTGCTAAAGTCTTTAAGCTCCCTACAAACCTATTTAAATGCACACCCTCCATAAATATAATAATGCTACAATGAAATCGCCATTCAATATTTTTGCTGTATTCCACTGGCCATGTCGCACCTCCATACCTATACATATAGGATTCCTACAATATAATCCATTCAATATTGGGCTGTGGTATGCTAATAATGGACACGTACTTGGAAAACATATTGCTGTTCCAACAAATGCACTCTATAATCCACATACTGTGTATAAGATGGTTCCCTTGAAACATTATCCTATTCCAAAAAAATTGAAACCATAACTGTGTGATAGCCTGCATGTATATTACCTGATTGCTGCGAGAAAATGGACGCCACCTGTGCTGCTACACCAGATATCGAGAATGCGCCTGTTACTGTTTCCCAAAAATCACCTGCAATTCATACTGCATTCGTTAAAAGTCTCATGCAATATGATCCGCCTATTACAAATAAGAATGAACTTCACGCTGCAATGATTGCACTCCGTAAGAAGTACAGGATCTCTCCTAGTAAACTCGATCTATGTACTGCATATAGGGAACTCTTAGATCGTCCCCGTGGGAACGATAACGGTGCTGCATCCGTAGCACTCGATAAAAACAATTCTATTACACCGAACTATACACTATCACGACTCCTCATTACCAAAGCCGTTCGCAGTGAAAGTGGAATCCTCAATATCAGTGTATCCCTTCCTCCTGATCGCTTCAGCTGCAAATATAACTGCTACTTCTGTCCTAATGAACCTGGTATGCCACGCAGCTATTTATCCAATGAAGATGTCTTCTCTCGCGCTGCAGAAGTCGGCTTCAATACCATTAAACAAGTCTATAATCGTCTGGATGTACTCCATAAGAATGGACATCCCATTGATAAAATAGAATTCCGTGTTCTCGGTGGCACATTCAGTTGTTATCCACATTCAGTCGCCGATGAATTCATTCGTGATCTATACTATGCAGCAAATACATACTTTGGAGGTCGTGATCGCTCCCCTGGTACTATTGAAGAGGAACAGGCAATCAATACAACCGCCGCAGCACATGTTGTTGGACTTGGTGTTGAAACACGACCAGATGAAATAGATCATGCAGAGATTGTACGGTTCAGACGATATGGTGTTACTCGCGTTGAACTTGGTGTACAACATACTGATGATCGACTTCTTCGCCGTGTTAATCGTGGGCACGGTATCAAACAGTCCAAATGCGCTATTAAACTCCTCAAAGATTATGGATTCAAGATTGAGATACATATTATGACGGATCTTCCTGGAGCTACTCCTCAAGGTGATATGGATTGTTATCGCCAGGTGTTGCGCGATGATCCTGATTTGATTCCAGATTATATGAAGGATTATCCCTGTCTTGATGTATCCTTTACTAAAATCAAAGAGTGGAAGGAGACAGGTCAATGGAAACCCTATGCAGAGGCAACACCAGATGCATCACTTCTCAAGGAAGTCCTCATTTATCGCCAGGAGATTACACCGAAGTGGGTACGTGTTAATCGTATTCAACGTGATTTTCGGCCAGTTACGCAGCAACCTGGGCATCATATTGGCTATACAAGTGATTCCATTAAATCGAATCTAGCACAGGAAGTCAAACAGGCAGCAGAGGCTCGTGGTATCTATTGTCAATGTATACGTTGCTGCGAAGTCCGTGATGAACACTTTGATGCTGGTGAGATTCGTTATATGGTAGTATCATTTCTCGCAAGTGGTGCAACAGAGTATTTCATTTCAGCGGAAGTTCAACGTCCTCATCGTAATCTAATGCTCGGTTTCTGTCGTCTAAGAATATCCACAGCATTACATGACAGTTGTATTGCAGAGCTCCATGAACGCACAGCAATGGTTCGTGAATTACATGTATATGGTAAAGTTGTTGCAGTAGGCGATACATCAGAAGAGAAAGCAGCACAACATCTCGGTATTGGTAAACAGCTACTCCAGAAAGCGGAAGATATTGCAGCGGACTATGGTATGACACAGGTCGCAGTTATCTCAGGTATTGGTGTACGTGACTACTATCGTCGTCGTGGATATGAACTACAGGGAACATATATGATTAAAGACATTTCTCCTTCAGTTCCATCAACTACTTGGATAATCTCGGCACTCATTATTGTTGCAGCAATCTTTGCCGCGTATGTAAATATACTATAAATATTTGATTGTAATACATATAATATATTTTTAATGTCCTCAAGGGCTATTCCGAACTATACCACAAAATTGCGGTATAGCAGGGTATTCCGAACTGCCTGAATCGAACAGACGACCTATGGAGTTTTACTTAGAAAAATACAACCTCTACAATCCATTGCTCTACCAATTGATAGTGATCTGAACCGCATTCGCGGTTCATTCACACTCATAATTGTGATAGATTTCTTAGAAACACGTAGTGTTTCGGAAATCTACCAATTGAGCTAAGTTCGGTTTTGCAGATTATTACAAGTCTGTAAAATGGAACTATCTCTCCCTGTTGGGATCGAACCAACGACCTAACGGTAACTATTATGTATATCTACTAACAGCCGTTCGCTATCTACCACTGAGCTAAGGGAGATTATCGGTGTTTTATCACCACCTTATCCGTAGATCCTTTTCTTTGATTTTAAACGCACATAAAATTGACTGCGCATTCGCCTCTCTCTAGAATCGTACAAAAAGATCTGCCGTCTAAAAGATGCCCGTTTGTAAATTAGAATACAATAATAATGTATATAATGTTACTGGTATATACTATTATATTATGCTATTATGTATTGCAGTAATCCTAACAATTTCACTGTATGGTGCGGTATACGGTGGATTAATTACTCTTTCAATGCAAATGTTCATTATATGCAAGATAGTAGATGCATTCTTTGTGAATGGCGCAGCCGACGAAAATACAATGAAAGAACTATAATATTAATTTAAACGCCAAAAATAATTATGAATTAGTATGGAACCTCTTCAAATCTTCTGTATTTTTCATAAACAAATCTTCGATGAATGTTATGAACACCTCACAGATGAGGAACTACAATATTTCACATTTGTTGCAGTCAATAAAAGCATTCCAAAAGAGTATTCAACAAAACGTAACTATAAATTCATTAAAGAATGGGAACTCCCTATATATAATAAGGAATATCAAGCAATTGGTCTTAATGAGAATTCCGTAATATTTCATGTATATCAAAATAATCTTCACCGCAATTATAATCGTATTGGTTTTTGTCAATACGATATGATTTGGCCAAAAGGCGAAGTTACACGCATTTTAAATAATTCTACATACAATTTTGGACTCTTTCCAGTATCTTTTAATGATGCAATATATAATACATGGAATGAACCAAATACATATAATATTATTGAAAATGAATATAGTAAATATTTTAATAATATTATTAATAAAGATAAACCAGTATTATTATTGAATACATATATAATCGATTCCAATAATTATAACTATATTATGGATTTTGCCATACAGTTACATAAAATTATATATCCATCATGTATACGCCCCCCTAATGCAACACATTTTGGTCATTATGGCGGTATTTATGAGCGAATTATGGGAATTCTTATTGGACAAACTATTACAAATTGTATTTTATTAAATATTAATCATGATCATAATATTAAAAAGATGTCTTATTAAATATATTTTCAAAATAATCTAAACTATTTTTAATTGCTTGATCCATATTAAAATATTTATAATTTGCTAACCTACCAATAAAATGAATATTTCTTTTTTTTTGTTCCTCTTCTGCAAGTGCTACATATTTATAATATAATGATATATTATAATCATTTAATATGGGGTAATATGGTTCACCTTCATCTGTTGTTACTTCTTTATATATTATTGTGTGTGGCGATTGTTGATTTAGAAAGTGTTTATATTCTACAATTCGTGTATAATTTACATCAATAGATGGGTAATTCACAACTGAGTTTGGTTGATAATAATTCATATTCTTATATACTTCTTTTATAAATTTAATACTACGATATTTCAACTTATCATATCCTATATCTGAAAAATATGTATCAATTGGGCCAGTATAAATTATTATTTTATTTAATAATATTGTATCTTTTATTTTATTAAAATCTGTATTTAGACTAACTGTTATATTTTTATTATTGAGCATATTTTTTAAAAAATATGTATATCCATTTTCTGGTAATGCTTGATATTTATCTGAAAAATATCTATCATCGAAATTATTTCTGACAGGTATTCTCTCTAATACTTCTGGTTTCAGTTCATGTGGATATAAATTCCATTGTTTATACGTATAAAATTTAAATATTTTATTATATATATCTTCTCCAACTCTACTTTTTGCCATATCCTCACTATTTTTAATAATATCATATTTCACTTGATTGCACAATAACCATTCTTTCATTTCAATATCATTTGTAATATTTTTATTACATAATATATTCACACTTGTTATATTTACAGGAATAGGTATGAGTTTATTATCAACATTACCTAGCACTTTATGTTCCCATCGAATCCACTTAGAAAATCTATTTATATAATCCCATATTTTGTCATCATTTGTATGAAATATATGTGCTCCATATTTTGATACACGAATATTTGTTTCTTCATCAATATAATCATAACAATTACCACCTATATGATTACGTTTTTCTATTATTAATACTTTCTTATTATGAACTGTTGCAAACCTCTCAGCCATAACACATCCTGATAATCCACAACCAACAATTATTATATCATAATTATTTATATTATCCATTATATACATGTTCTATTCAATATACTATTTAATACCCTTTTTACAGAATCCGCACAGATCCTCTAAAAATGGTATACAATTTGCAGGGAACCCAAAAACACCGTTAAATATATCACCGAATACTCCCCTTTCATATAGTACTAACCGTATGGCCCTGTAGGCAATCATACTACATCCAGAAGTGCTGAAAAGCATCGTATTCTATCATCTAAAAGGATTAATATATTTTAATCGTGGACACACTATATATCATCATGCGGTCATATATTACTTTATTAATAAACTACTTGGTGTAAATATGCCTGTGAATAACTCCACCAATTTAGGTGGAGTTATAAGGCTTTGCGTACCAAAGGTACGCTCTGCAACTAACCATCATATTTACACTTTCATAATATTAACGCACTAATTTACTAGACATGACAATGAATATAGCCCATTGTTTACAATATAAGTATTTTTAATTCAGGACCTCCAATGGAGGTGGAATATCACCTAATGTACATTAGCAATAGCATGCATTCTATTCGCAATAATGTTTGGGGGCGGTGGGAGCGACTTTGGTGTCATCTCCAATTATATACCGCGACAATTATTTTAAATCCACTGCGTCTTTAAGCCCCGCGCCCACTTGTTTGCCCGCAGTATAAAGAAGTCCATGAATCACTGGAACCACTACAAATGGTAATAATATACGGGGGCTAGGATTCGGTGTCTGTGCAACCATCTCAACGAAACTTTTTGCGATCCCCATCGGTGTTATTATTCCAAAAAATATCATCTTCCTCTCCATCGAGTCTTGCGGATGCAATACCGCCGTTTCCTCCTTTGTCAAGCAGGAAATCGATTGCTGAATATACCCATTTAACGCACCATATGCAGTTGTTAATATCGCCAACGCCATTATATATCTATATATTGTCCCATATTAAAGTCTTTATTTTCCCCAGGATATCCCACTGGATTCATTGCACATACTACACCCTCTATCTCTTTCATTACAGCTGTATGAGAATGCCCACAAATCCATACATCTGGTTTCACGGACAATGTATGTAATATATTCGACGCAAATGCAGAGTTTATTGCGCTTCCTGCATATTTCGCATCTATCATCTCCATTGAAGGCAAGTGATGTGTAACTACCACCGTTTTCGAAGATCCTCCTGCTGGCTGCTGTAATTGCTCAGCAATATATGCACTGTCTACTGCAAACCTCCTGTTCACCTCGCCCACTGTCAACCTGTGTAAACCCACTGCATCATCCCTGTCGAGTGCTGCGGATGCAGCACCGTTATCACTTCCTCGTTCGAGGAAGTTGTGGCCAATAAATATACGCGCATAATCATTCATCATACTAACTATCTCATATTTCATGCCCTCATCAATGTGAGACCATAATGTTGCTCCTATAAAACGAACGCCATCAATAATACATACATCATTCTGTAACATATGGATGTTCGTCAAACATCGTCGCCTCAATTCAGACCGTATTAACTCATCCATCTCATCTATCGTCAATAATCTATGCTTCTCAATTGCAGCATTTGTATGATAATATTCATGATTTCCTGGTACATATATAATATTCTTGAATCGCCGCGATTGCTCCTCCATAAACTTCCAAAACAACGGCTTCGTTGGATATCCTACATCACCTGCCAGCACTAATACATCCCCAACTACATCTATTTGTGGAATCGCTGCGAGTTTTTCATAGAACTCCAAATGTAAATCAGATACATATTGAACCCTCATTATGCAATATACGTTACAATACTATTTACAACGTATATCAAATTTATACTGATACCCTCTTCACAATAAAGAAAAAATTGAGACAACCATTGAACAATATAATATATCATACATTACAATGAATATCTTTCTACACCCCACAATTCGTAATAGCCCCGCATCTCCCTATAAAAATCGCATTGTATATGTCTCCAAATCATTACAACATGCAATCACACTACAAAAATCCTATCCATTCCATATAACTGCATTACCATATAATATATGTCCGCTAGAATATCATCATCACAAAAAACAATTAAATGAATACAAACTCGCAACTACATTCAATATATGGACTCCATTACAATCCTATAACAACATACGAATTATCAATACACAATATATATTAATTCATAATATATTATATAATGTCAAAGAACAATCATATGAAATTGTTATAAGAAAATAGACAATATTCCGCCATTCTGATATTAGAAGTAATTAATAAATGGATGAAGAGACCGTCAACCTTCAAGCACTTCCATACACAATTGAAGGGTATTCGCAACAGTTCGTAGATCTCCCATCAGGTACATTACTATTTCGTGCAAATAATATTCGATCCGAAAATGATGGACGTGATTTTTTCTGGGATCTTCTCGGTATCCCAACAGCCGATGGATTTTGTATGACACCCGTTCATAATGTATTCAGTTTCCCCTTCCCATATGTAGGTTTCGGTCTCAATGTATGGGGTAATACATTTCGTGCTGCATGGGCCAAATATAACTGCATACAAGTCTACGTTCTCAAATGCTCAGCACCCGTTGTTAATCTAATTTCACCATCACATGAAACACGCGGTGTTACTAAAGATCGCAAAGCATATGCATCACAACCAATACAACGCTGCGATACATTTGGTGCTCCCTGTGCTACAACACCTGAAGAACGACGAACACAACTCAAATACTTGACATACGATAACTGTCTCGAACCTGCCTTCCGTGAACGTACTGGCTGCATCGGCAATATCGCTATCGGTGCAAATGATTCGCTCGATGTACAAGATATTAAAGTGAAACCCGCGAACTCTGCTATGGGACAATATCTAAACCTACTATCCAAAACAAAGCCCGAAGAAGCCGCCACAATTGCGACCAATCTATACGTTGATAAGAATGGACATCGCGGTATTCCTGAAATTGTCGTGCATCCCGTAAAACCTGGTCTCACTGTTCCACTCAAAGCCGGCGCGAACACATTCAAAGATGCCGCCAAACTTGTTGCGAATAATATGAAGAATGATATATATACACTCGAACTCATTACATGTATTACGAAGGATGGATATGAATCCTCTGTTGCTGCTGCGGATTCAACTGCTGCAAATGACCGCCGTCGCAGTATCGAAGACCATCTATACAACTTCATGCGCAAAGGTCAAACGGAGGGATTCGGTCAAGCAGGACGTATAATGTTCGATATGCGTACAGGATTCTATGTATTAACTGGATATGTACAGGATGGATATCGTCTGGGTAATCGTGGAGCTGCGCTGGATTATGTATGTGATTTCCTGCGTCCTCTTGATACTGCTGTACATCGACATGATGCACTGACATATGCTGCTTCTGTTAAACGTCCTGTTCCTAAAGAACGATTCTTATCTGAAATGCGACGACCTGCTGGCTACAAAGAAGCATTCATATTTAAACATCCTGGTTCATTGAAGAAAGTAATAACAGATCTGCGGCTTAATATACCAACAAAGATGGCTGATGGACAACCTTTTACAGCATTATATAAATATGATATTGTACCAAAACAGACAGGAGGTAAGACTCTGCGCAGCAGCAGCAAGAAAAGCAGGAAGCTATACAGGAAAACTGTGCGCAGGAAACAGCGTGGCGCAGGTATTATGAATATATTTAAAGCAGCTCCTGAAACAGCACTTGCAACAGCAAATACACAATACAGTATTCAAATAGAACAAGAATCAATTCCTGAATCTATTATGAATAATATACATGATTTCTTCACAGTTCTTCGCAGAAATAATACACACTAATAAACATTCTATAATAATCTCCAATAGTTCATACGATATACTATCTTTAATGAAATTCTTTATTGACTCTATGAAATATTGTGGATGAATCGATACAATATACTTTCCCTAATGGAATTCTTCATTGACTGTATGGAATCTTATGGATTCGGCAGGATCTTACAAAACAGTTTTTATAAAGTTTGCAAAAACATTTTGCAAAAGTTGCGCAGCTCTCAAATTCATTTTCATGTTGCGCTCTAAAATCTAAAAAGTTGCAAAACAGTTTTATAAAATCTATACAATCGCTTTTTTTTATTTCATTAAATTAATATAATGTTGTGTAAAATACCATTATATTAATTTTTCTAAATCCCGCTGTATCTATCTAACGATACACCTAGCAATAAGCTTGCAAATCCCCCGCACCCCCTATTGTAAAGTATGGATTGTTTGAAAATCTTCATTATATTTATAATTCTTCTATTCTAGATCTACAAAACAGTTTTCATAAAGTTTACAAAAAACATTTTATAAAAAGTTACGCAACTCCAAAAATTATTTCCAGGATACTTTCCAAATTGCAAAAAAGTTTTATTACATTCCAAAAGATTTGGCGGCCAAGGCCGCCGCGAAACCCCCTTCAAAATTTTTTTCGGCGCTCGCTTAGCTCGCGAACATACTCCACATGTGTAGAGTATGTAAGCATTATATTGAATAGCAATACTCGCGCGCGCACACTCATTAATAATCTATACATTAAAGCCACAGGGATAGCTGCTAGGTACATCGTAGATGGATACAGCGGAATTTAGGAAAATTTAAATAATGGTATTTTTCATTACAAATTGTATAGATCTTCAGACATCTTCGAGCTCTGCAAAACAGTTTCATAAAAGTTTGCAAAACATTTTATAAAAAGTTGCGCAACTCCAAAAATTATTTCCAGGATACTTTCCAAATTGCAAAAAGTTTATAACATTCCAAAACAGTTTTACAAAATTACACAACTCTAAAAATTGAAAACATAATATCCGCAAGATTATATAATATCTTATATATCAATTCATTAATTGTCGCCAAAATGCCTGGAAACTGCTGTGGCCCCCATATGTCCCTACAAAAGACACTTCTCGCCACCGTGAAACAAACCCCCACCAACTGTAGCTGCCTACAATGCTTCCTCGGATCCAATCTCAGCTATAATATTAGAAAGTTCGCAACCGATGATCTAGAAGCTGCCGGCAAATGGCTTACAACAAATAAAAAGAAACTCTTCATTCATGCACCATATGTAATTAATATTGCACACTCCAAAGACGCAGAAATGGTCGAAAAAGGTACCAAATCCCTACAATCCATCCTCGACTGTATGGCAGCAACTACTGCACCCAAACAAACTGGTACCGTATTCCATATCGGCGCAAATGGAACCATACAAAATGTTATCAATCAAATCAATGATATGTCCATAACAGCTCCATTATATCTCGAAAACTGTGCTGGTGAAGGCTCCAAACTCGGACGTAATATGGATGAACTTCGACAACTAATGGAAGGTATTGATGATCCCAATGTAGGACTATGTATTGATACATGTCATTGTTATGGAGCAGGTATGGTAGATATGAGGTCCGCAGCTGCTGTTGCCGAAATGTTCGATGATCTTCCCACAGATAATGTAGTGATTCATCTCAATGACTCCCTCGGTGCATTCGGTTCCAGAAAAGATCGCCATGCAGAAATCTCCAAAGGACTTATATGGACTCCACAAGATGGTGAGAGCTTCGAAGAAGCCATTGAATCCTTCAATATTGTACGCGATTATTCACAATCCAATGGATGGGATATTATTCTCGAAACACCAAGCACTGATCTATACGAAATGGATATGCTGGCGGTTGATTAAACACGGAGTTAATTATATACAATTGAATTTGAATGCATTAATTTAATATATGATTCGCGTGTTATTTGTAATTCTTTTATTTCACGATTATCATAATTATTTGGTTGTGACATATCTTGATTAGGAAAAAGGATAGCATCTTCAAACTCTTTAATGATATCTGGTCCTTTTTCATGAATGAAATCATCGTATGCTCGTTTCATTTGATCAGCTGATTCCTGACCAGACATTTTACCAACTCCACAACAATGACTTGTTATAACAATATTAAATTTATTATTCTTCTGAACACACAGTTTTTGCCACATTTTTAGAGCAGCATAGCAAGACCAATAAGCATTTTGAGTATCACGAACATCATGTGGAAGAAACATAGTAGGTGTTACAATTAAATAACTATTTAAATCATGAGAAACTGTAATCACTGAACCAATAGGTAAGTATGGGCGACCCATTGAAGAAATAATATCAAGATCATGAATACGCTTTTTAACTTTTTGTTCAATGCCAGGCATTACTTCACGACTAAGTACTAAATCAATACCACCATCCATAAATCCAAGAGAATTTGCTGGAGAAACAAAACATGTATTATTTTTAGGTAAAGATCGTATATCACAATTATCGACATTTATAACTGATATATTTTTAAAGTGTTCTTTCATAGATTTAACCCATTCATCATGAAAACTTATAAAATGTATGCTCATTTATTTTATAACTTACAATGTTTTTAAATATATACATTCCAATTAAAAAGGATATGTTAGCTGTTGATTAATATTTAAGCAATAATCTACATTATTGCTTAAATAAAATGCCTATTATTTGTAAATGGTTGGTATTAGATACACAACAATCAGTTAACTTTAATACAGTTGATGAAATGATTATACATCCAAATTATGATGATTTCACATATATTAATATGGATAAAACTAATTCTGTTATTATTCCAGAACTCCCTACTAATTTACAAATTTTATATTTTAGTCATAATAAAATTTTTACTTTACCACAATTACCATCAACATTACGATCATTAATTGGAACACATAATAGAATTTCTAAATTTCCAATTATTGATCATTGTAATCAATTAGAAGATATTGATTTTTTTGGAAATGACATTGAAGAACTTAATATATTGATTCCATCAACCGTCCAAACTATTAATCTGGATTTTAATCGTATACGTAGAATTAATTATGAATTAATATCTTCATCAATAAAATTATCAATATCATATAATTTTGTTTCAGAAATTCCACCAAAAAGTCATATTCATAATATTAAATATGACCATAATAATATTCCTCTAACAAAACACCCAGTATATTTAAATAACCACCACGAGCAAGTAACGGATGCACCTATAATTAATGGAACAAATGCAGCTATAATTAATGGAATAGATGCACCTATAATTAATGGAACAGAAACACCTATAATTAATGGTATAGATGTACCTATAATTAATGGTACGAATAGACGAATAAATCAGATAATTCCTTTAACAATTACACCTATAATTAATGGAACAGATATTCAAATAAATCAGATAATTCATGGAATTGATAAACAAAGTGTTCATAATAGCTCCATTCAAAAATCTGCAAATCAATCTCTTAATTATGTATTACACTATGTTCCAAATAAAGAAGTTCCGTCTAATATAGCAGATGTTGTTAAAAAAGAATATTATAAACACTATATTAAAAAATCACTTATACGTAGTATAGTTAAATTTTTTTCTTTTAAACTTTCTAAAACAGGAATAATTGCGCCACCAATTAGAAGATGGGTTGAATCGTATGATATTCATTCACAGTTCGGTGTTACATATAAAATTCTTCTTAAACAAGTATGGGCAATTATTGAAGATCATGAACATAAAAATGCTATGAAAGAAGTTCTATTTCAGGAACTAAATGATTCAAAAGGTGTATGCTTTACAGGACGTTTTACTCGTACATTAAATGCTCTAACTGGATTTATAGAACAGGTTCAAATTGGAATTGATTCACAAGAGCAAATGCGAAATAGAATTATTATGACTATTAAAAATACAAAAAGTAAACTTGGTAATAACTTTTTAGAAGAAGCAAAAAAAGAGGTTAGAAACATTTTAGAAGAATTTGAAATTCCTACAATTGAACATGATGCATGGTTAGATGCTATAGAATAATAACATACATTATTTTTTCTTATATCCTGTTTTTGAAGGTAGTCCACCCTGTTTAGCTGTCGCTGCTGCGACTTTCCCTGCTGCATAATACTGCTTTGCATCATCTACTGTCCAACCTGCATAATCCGTGCCTTCTGTAACCTTCACAAATACATTCGTCTTTAGTACTGGGTTTGAATATATACATTTATATCATTTCATTCTATAAATCTTACGTGTTATTCTCATACTTTCTGCTTTCACTTTCTTTTTATTATGTTGTCGATTTAATATAAGAGGTACAGAATTATTAATTTGTGGTAATAGTGTGTGTCCTTTATTTCGTCGCATAGAGTATTTTATATGATGATTCATATTTAATAATATATTATTAGATTTCATATGAATAGGAACAATCTTATTTTTGTCACCTACATATAATACATCATCTTCGTCAAATAGTCGATTTAATACTGTAATAATTACATCTATTTCTTTTTCTAGTTTATCTTCATAATTACATATATTTAATATACTCTTTATAGGAGGTTCATTTATAATTGAAAACTCTAATGAATTTGGTTTATTTTGCGGACGTTGTATATGTATAAGAGAATATATTGATTGTTTATCTGTTTTTGAAAGAGTATTATATATTTGTTTGCATGTATGTTTATATATATATTTCTGTATATGAATAATACCTGTTTTCTTTGCATCTAAATCTCTAATATTCAAATGAATTGTAAGATGTAGTAATTCTATACCATTCTTTATTATTTTAAGAAACAATGTGGAATTTCTCCTATCTTCTCCATATACTTCACTTATAATATCTATATTATTATTTAATCCACTAGTTGCGCGTTCATTCTCTATATATGTAATTATAGATTGTGATTTATTATAATTATTATCGAATAAATTAACTAATATATTTACGATATGTGCATCTAATAGATTAACAAAATACGTATGTGATTTTATAATTTTATTTCTTTTTGCTAATTGATTTGAAGTATATGTCATTTACTTATATAATTTAATATATTTTCCAATACCACTCTGGTACTATATTATCTACTGAAATAGTACATATATTATCGGGTTGTATTTTATCATTACCATCAACTTTCCAACCATATAATGCAAGAGCAAAATGTGTTGTTGGTACAGACATATCACAATGACAATTATCATCTTCACAACATTCATCAATAATTAATTGGAAATAATATTTATCATAAAAAAATATATATTTATATCCCATATATGGTGTCATAAAATCATGTTGATCACGAAATGGTTTCCAATTATTACGATTAAATAAACTTTTCTCCTCAAATTCATTACAAATCCATTCTACTATTTTTTTTTTAATGTCGACTATACAATTATCATATATATATTGTATATCATCATCTGTTATATCAGGTCTTGCATTTCTTATACTAAAATGCGGAATATTATCATTAATAATCATAATACCATAATTATTTACCATATAATTGAATAATTCCTCGCATATTGCTGTAATACTCTTCCAACAAAGTGGCATATTTTTATTGTATATAATATACTGTTATTTTTTCTTATATGCTGTATACTTCTTGAAGCCTTCTCCTGGTAACCTTCCCTGTTTAGCTGTCGCTGCTGCGACTTTCCCTGCTGCATAATACTGCTTTGCATCATCTGCTGTCCAACCTGCATAGTCTACGCCTGCTGCAACCTTCACAAACACCTTCGTCTTTAGTGCTGGTTTGAACATATACATACCATACGGTCCTTGACGTACTTCATATTCTCCTATCTTTCGTAGCACCTTCTTATCATCTGCTGCGCCGGCTCCAGAAAGAAGCGCAACAATCTCCTTCTCTCCATCATTCTCACCACATTTCATACGACGATCTCCACATTGTATATACCAACCATATGGGCCCTTCTTTTTATACACAGGTGTTCCTTCATATTCACATACAGCCGCGCCAATATTTTTTGCAGTATTGATATGTGTAACAGCATCTTCATATGTTATATCTGCAAACTGCATATCTGCAGGCCATCCAAAGAATCTGGTCTTCTTTTTATCTCCTGTGGGATCTTCCACTAGCAATAGGGGACCTTTCTTCGTTAGAATTGCCTTCAGGCCCTTTAAATCCCCAGTAGCTTCTGCGAATTCTTTTGTGGACGAGGATGCGCCGCCGCGCTGCGATGTATCACCCTTCAACTTGTCATAACGTTCCTTATATGTAGTCCATGTATCACGCAACACACCCTTCCATACCTCCTTACCAGTTGCTACTGCATCCAGACGATTCTCCATTGCCGCCGTGAAATCATATTCAAAGAGATCCGCGAACTCACGCAGTAAGAATGCGAGTGTTTGACGACCGAGATCCGTTGGAACCAGCTTCTTCTTCTCTGCTCCCACAGTTTTCTTCTTCGTGGATTCTTCAAGCGCACCACCGCCAGCCTTCAGATGCAATGAAGTAATCTTTATTTCACGACCAGGTATATCACGCTCCTCCATATATTTCTTATCCGTGAGTGATGCAATAATTGCCGCAAATGTTGATGGACGACCAATACCACGCTTCTCCAGTTCACGTACCAGTGTAGCCTCCATATAACGTCCTGGTGGTCGCGACTCCTTCGGTTCTGCCTGCAATGTACGCCATTTGAGTTGATCACCTTCTTCCAGACCCACTATCCATTTCCATTGATCAGTTGCGGCATCTGTTGTACCAGCTTCATCCTCTGAAGAATCTTCTACAATATTCTCTGCACGTCCCAAGCGCTTCCATCCATCAAATGTAGTACGCCTGACTGCAGCGGTCCATTTGAAATCATCTATTGCCTCCTCCACTGTCCCCTCCTCATCACATGGAACCCATACAATTCTACATTCTTCTCCGCGAGCAGCGGCCATTTGTGATTGTAGAGTTCGTGTTCTAATGAGCCCATACAACTTCTTGTGTGCTGTTGTCCATTCATCTCCATCCAGATCACCTGTCTCTATATGTGTTGGACGAATAGCTTCGTGTGCCTCCTGTGCAGCTGGCACTGCTGCTCCAGCCCCTGCTGCCTTCTTCGCCTTCTTTTTCTTTTCTGCTGCTACCACTGATCCTACTCCACAATACTGTGCACCATATTCTTCTGTAATATATTCCTTAATTTCCGCAACAGCATCCTCCGCTAACGCCGTGGAATCCGTTCTCATATATGTAATATATCCACCTTCATATAACTTTTGTGCAGTTGACATTGTCGTCTTCGGTGACATCTTGAAATGACTTGATGCTGCCTGTTGCAATGCAGATGTTGTAAATGGTTGTGGAGGTGATGATGTCCACGGTTTAACAGCCGTGTCTGTAATGACGGCGTCTGGTATATCAGCAAGAATTTCCAGATAATTACGTACAGATTCCTCATCCTCTATTTCATCTTCTAATACACCTTGTATAGTATTTTTACCAGCACGCCACTGTCCAGTAACGGACCATGAACTGGCGGACTTGAATGCAGCAATCGCATCTTCACGTTCAACCAGGAGTCGCAGCGCAGGTGTCTGACAGCGACCAGCAGACAGTCCAGAAGCTACATGACGCCAAAGCAGGGGTGACATAGTAAATCCTATCATCATATCTAAAATAGCCCGTGCCTGCTGTGCATGTATTTTATTCATATCAAGACGCCGAGGAGCAGCAACAGCAGCACATACTGCTTTCTTCGTGATTTCATGGAAGACAGCACGCGGTGTTGTCTCTGGTGGTAACCCCAGAAGTAAACATACTGAATATGCAATCGCCTCTCCTTCACGATCATCGTCCGCAGCTAAATATACTTGTCGACATCCTCGCGCAGCATCACGTATTCCCTGTATTGCACGACCCTTCTCCTTAATCCATTCATAATATGGTTCGAAATCACGCTCCAATCCAATGGCCTTCAGATCTTCTTGAAGAGCACGAATATGTCCCATAGATGCAATGACTTTGAAATCAGCACCGAGGAATCCCTGAATTTTTGTGCATTTTGCAGGGGATTCAACAATTACGAGATTTGACATTGTATTGTATTATAGTGTATATATGTTTGTACCTCGCGCTTCAACATTCAATTTTGTAAGAGGGCTTTAACCCCATAGACCCTTTAAACCCCCTATCTAAATATATCACGAACATATGCAGGTACTGCATCATCATATGGATTCATACGAATATCTAAATACAGCAGCGCATCTGGCCACCTCTTTACATGCCGAATATTATTCCACGCAACATTCAAATACCGTACAGTATCTGGTATAGTCGATGGAATCTTCTCCAATTCACACGATGCACATTCAAGATGCTCTAATCCATTCGGTAGTACTCCATTCTTAATTATCCTCACACCACATTCATTCATCACCAACTTCTTCAAACACGGCGGCAAACCATATACACTCTTAATGCGCGTATTCGATATATTTAATCTCTCCAAACTCATCGGTAATCGCGGCAACTTCTCTAATAATGTATGCGCCACATTCAACTCCTTTAATCCTATTGGTAATACCTCTATTGATCTCAACGGATTTAACGACAAATTCAAGACAACCAATTTATATAGAAATGTATCATATACTTCTATTGCATTTCCCGTTAAAATGAGCCGATATACATACCGCGGTATTAATTGTAAATCCTCCGTTTTTACATTACAATATGTAATACGTAATGGTGCATCGAGAACATTCTTCTGCAACCATTTACATATCTTCCTCGCCGCATCACTATCTATATCATATATAGTATCCTCCTGCGTCATATCTCCATCAAGATATATATCTTGAAGTGGTACATCATCGCCATCATCATATGGCTCATAATATAAATCTGATACTTTCCCATTAATTACTATGGATTTGGTAGCAGCAGCCCATACATCTCCCATCTCCGCAAATATATCACTACTCTCATCCATACCTTAATTATTATCACGTTTTATTAATAAAATGGCTGCACTTGGGGCTCTATATGAATTAGTTGCGCGAGGCGTTAAAGATACCTATATCTCTGCCACCGCAGAAAAAAGCGGAACATACACCAATCCATACTCTCAACAGACACCGCCTACACAACCCATTATTCATGAAACACGCCTCTCACAAGCAAAATCCCTCAAACCCATTGAATTCGACATAGATATCTTCGGTGATATCATAGAATCCCTACGATTCAAAATCACACTCCCTTCTTGGCTCCCCTCTGAACTACCAGTCTCTACCAATACCACCGCACCAGCAACTACCGTCGAAAAACTCTGCACTATTACTGATGCAGCCAATGGTGCATCCTATTCATGGACACCATATGTTGCCTATTATCTATTCAAAAATATCTCCGTCTACCAAGATAATCAAATCATATACCAAATTGATGGCGATGGGCTCTATGCACTCTCATCACAAACCGGTCCAATCACACAGTCATGGCTAAAAGACCGAACAACTGGCGCCGATGCCACAGGTCAACGTGAATTATGGGTCGATCTTCCATTTCCTGGAACTTTCTCAGCAGGCGGCAAGGGATTTCCTATATGTGCTATATATGGTGGACAGACCTTCAGAATTCGCTGTGAACTTCGCAGCGTTGATGATCTCATCGTCGCCACTGCAGCAGATGGAACAGTCACCAAAACAGGTCCATGGGGTCGACAACTACAATACACTGTCCCTTCATCACAAACAACCCATACAATCAAAGCAGTTGAACGTACAGACCTACAATCAATATGTGTTGAATTGGAGAATATACAGTCCTACCTCGATAATGATGCACGCGATTATTACGCACAGCAACCACATACAATTATCTACAAATCCCCCTTCAAAAATACATGGCAGATTACAGCAGAAGACTATGCTCCCATGGCACGTGGTGCACCAGAAGCAGTCATATCACGCCAAATCGATGGTCGCCATCCAACACAGGAAATCATCATCGTTACACGGTCCCAAGCAAATATACAAAATGGATTGTATATACCTGTTGCACCACAGGCAGGATATTATAATACAGTACGTCTGGTTATCGCAGGACAGGAACGCGAAGCAGCATGGTCCGAAACAGTTCTTGGTGATGTTGAAAATCTTATACATATGGATACAGCCAGATCAGAGGCAGATGCAGGTATCATACGTTATTGTTGGCAAGCAGCGCGCGGTTCCCAAACAGGAACAGTAAATTTCACCACAGCAACCAAACCTATAATACAGTTTTCCCTCGCGAATGCACCCGCGCAATATATTCCAGCAATACATGATATATATGTTGTGGGTTGGGCAGTATATGAAATCAAAAATGGTCGTGGTCGTCTTGCATTTTATAATTAATCTCCTAGATTATTTTCTTAATTTTTGCAAGACTATTATGTAACATCTTATTAGCTTTGTTTATTTTTGAGAAGTTTATCATATCAAATACATCATGCATATCAAATCCATTTCTATATTTTATATCCGAATTATCCTTAATATAATTCAACCATTTACATAAGAATAATTCCAATGGTTCAATCCATGTTTCGGATTCTTCCAGTTCAATAAGACTATTTTTGAATTCTCCCAAAGTTCGCAATTCACCTTCAATCTTATCCTTCTTTAGTGTATTAAATGTTTTATCTAAACGTGCATGTATCCATACTTGAATTAAACGTCGCAAATATTTCTTCTTTGTTTTGTCATTAGACCATTCAATAAATATATTATGCATATCTTGATATGATTTATTATCTAATAATTTCTTCCATTCAATACTCTCGTCCAATACAAATGCAATAATACTATCCCAATCTATTTTTTCATTGAATGATAGAATCTCACTAATAATAAGTTCATTACTATATTTATTTGATAAATAAGTAATAATATTATTAAATGATTCAATCCATGTTTCCAATTTATCAATATTAATAATCCATTGCCTCTTGCCATAAATACTTTTTAATATATTTGGTATGTATTTAATATATATATGTAGCAAACGGAGAATATTATGACTTGTATCAAGTCTATAAACCAAATGAATGGATCCTTTAATTGTGCCTAATAGTTTATCATCGACATGTTCATCAAGTGTTCTACTATTTACAATATTTTGTTCAATATTCTTCAAATTATTAGCAAAATAGGGAATAATGTATTTACTTACATATTCTGCTGTTAGATCATTCAATGATAATTCATATTCATTAAAGACAATATTCCATGCATCCTGAAATTCAAGTAATTTTTCTACTAAATCAATGAATGATTTAGTTATATCCTGGTTCTTTTTAAATAAATCATCCACGCGATGTTTAATGTATAATACAATATTCCTTTGACTTTCTTTCTTCCACTCCCATTCTTTGGGAAACATGGATGTTATATATTCATATTTATTATATACATCTATAACTTGTTTAATAATATTTGTATCTAATTTGGATGTAATAATTGGATAAAACCATGTTCGAATACAAATACTTATACAATTTTTCCCATCAATTGTAGATGGTTTTGTTGATAACCAATTCAGTAATAACCAGTTTATAAAGTTTTCCTCCGTCATTTCTTCATAATGTATATTATCAATTGATATATCTACATTATAATCATAATTATCTAACTGCGGCAAGGTCCACCCCCATGATGACCATTGTTTAATACATTCTTTCAACTGATTTACAAAGTTTGTATATTCTTTTTCTGATACATCATTCAATAATTGAATTCTCGCCTTCTCTTTCATCTTCTGCATCCATATAAGTTTCTCATCATTATTTAATGTATGTATTATGGGAGATTCCATTGATAATAGTACATTCTCGTTTATTGCCTTCTCGATACTGTTTATAAAGTTTATAATATCAGACATATTTTGATTAAATCTCTTTGGTATAGTCTCTGCTGGTAAGCAATCTGAAATGCATTCGATTAGTAATCCACGATATTTATTGAAATCCATTTTTGTTCTATATACAGTGTATATACTATATCTCTTATATACACTGTATATTATTAAAATTTATTCAATTTTTGTCAATATAATTTAAGATGTGTAAAAAATTGATTGTATTGTGCTCTCAGTAAATATAATCCCCCCTTCACTAAAATATCCTTGGTCCCTCAGAATGCCCCAAAATAACAAGGATATCACTCGCACTGCACTCAGAAAGCAGTCCAAAAATAATAATCGTGTTGATGCTGCACTTCGTGGACAACTCGATGGATGTACATATGGTGTTGTTATCAAATCACTAGGTAATCGTCAATTTCGTATTGTGGATACAAAGCGCATTGAAAGTCTTGCACTCATTGCACATAAAATGACATGGGTTAATGTTGGTGATATTGTATTACTTAATGTACGTGATTATGAAACACGTGCAGCAACGGAACGTAATGTATATGATGTTTTGGCAATTTTCACTAAAAAAGATGCATCTCGTCTCGTTAAAGATGGTACAATGCCTGAATGGATGCTCAAGTATGGTCCAGGCGGCGATGATAAAATCCCAGATGCAAATGCGAGCGATGATGATGAGATCTTCGATCATGGAGCAGATGATGGGTCTACAGGCGATGATGATAATGCTATTGTCGATAAACGTAATAAAGTATCCAAACGTGCACAGCAACAACTCCCTACAGTTGCAGATGATTTTAATATTGATGATATCTAAATTATATAAACATTTATTAAAATAATATGACACCACATCTAGAACAATTATGTATATATAACACATTTTTAATGAAAAAACACTCCATAAAACCCCCAGCAATATATATTGCAATTATTGTATTAATTGCAGCATATACTATAGAATCGTTAGAAAATCCAAATAATAAACTATTAATAGATACTATTGAATCATTTACACATATTCCTTTGAAAGCACGCCTGCGTGCTATACAGTTTGTCGAACACCTTCCAATAACCGTGGAAGCCCCCACAGATCTCTTACAATATGCTATGTATTGCGTGCAGAGGACTTAAAGCATCTCTCACCGCCTAAAATGATATACAATACGTGCCACAACTAATGCTGCAGCCAATGCAATCACATGATTCGTTATAAACCCCATTACATGACCATCTTGGAATACATCCGTCCATATAGCTAACGCAGCAAAAATTATTGTTAATATTAGGATCTCCAATACATTAATTTTCATTCTTATACTATGCTCAGATTTTTATTTGGTCGCTTCACCACCATTCAACTGAATAAGAATCTCCGTCTTTTCCTCCACATCACGATCAATATTTGCCAGCGTCTTCTCCATATCCGTATACTTCGGTGCATTCGCTGCAATATACTCACGCGTCTTTTTAATGAATTCAATCTTATCATGCAGCACCTGCGACACCTCCTTCACATTCATTGTATCCTGCTTCACGGTGTCTGCAAGCATACGAAATTTCTCCACATACTTCTTCTTGTTCTGTGATGACCCAGTAGATTTATGATATGTTTTATCCAGTGCATTCATAATATATTCATTAAATCGATGGAAATGACGCGATTTATCATACATTATATGCAACTCTTCCATTGTATTATAATCTTCACTATCATATCCACTCATATCATCTTGTAAATTCGCGGACATCTCTTGGAAGATGGGATATAGTGGCCCACGCTTTCTCATTGCAGTTGGCTTCTGTGACTTTCCAAATACTACTTCTATAATCCATACACCAAAGGCGATAATACCTGCAATCCATCTCTGAATCATATTATCTCCAATTTCAATTGTGAAACCACGTGATCTATATTTATTAATACGCGCATGTAGGAATCGATTATTTGCCTTATAGAGTGGAATATAATCCCCCTGAAGCACACCTCGCATTCCATGAATGTGTGCAGGATGCGTTGCATAAATATTATATCCATCATACCATACTTGACACATTGTGAGATCGAAATTACGCACAACATCCATTACATTCCGTGCATTACGCACAGATACAATATCAATGTTCTTCCCAGGAACCGTCAATACTTCACGAATCCGATTACGAACCAAGAAGGAATTACAATAGAGATTCGACTTACGTACTTCGAAACCTGAACCGGCCGCTGCTGGTGAAAGAACTGCTGCAAGAGCCTTCTTCATTGTAGGAACATGACGAACATTCACATAAATATCTACATCCGATTTCTGTGTTGTATCAATGTCCCATGGAATATTGTCATAACAAGCACGTAGTACTGAACCACCTGCCAGAATCCCTCCAACTGTCTGCAACACTGATTTGAATGCTGCGAAATCAAATCGCGGTACATGCGCCTCAATTGAACGATTCAGTGCTGATTCAAGACGCTCCTCAAAACGCTGTCGAACTGTGTCAGGCAACTTATATACTGATGGGCCATTATCGCCCTCTACAGTAACGCGCTTGCAATCTGCTACAGTCCAGGATGCCATTTTGATACACATCACCACAACTACTATACAATCCCTTCGTACTCCCCTCGAATTTCAAATTTTCCTTGCTATTAAGAAAAAATATAATACTTAAAAAAATTTATAATTTTTATATTATATGTCTCATCCAAAAATATCAGAATATGATTTTATTAAATATTTAGAATCAATGGATGATGATTTTGATAACTGGAATACAACTTCTCTATCTGGCACTATACCACTAGCATTAGGTGTAAACGGTCCAAAAATACGTAGAATATCAATAGATTTATTTAAACGATTAATTGAATGGCGTAAAACGAAACCAACGTATTATATGCCTTCTATGGGTGTTGAAAAAATGCCATCAGTAGTCGAATTAGAGCAAGATCTATTTTATATTATAACATCTACTCCAGATTACTCAAATCCACAATCGATTTTAGAAAATTATTATAAATATAAAGAATCTCATAAAATAACAGAATATAATCCAATAACAGATATGTGCTCTATTCAATGAAAATATACATTTGATAATTAAATATTCTTTCACTTTTTATTTAGAAGTTATTCTTTGGGTCATATATAAAAATGAAGAAGGTTATCTATTAAATCGGTAAATAGCTAAAGTGCTGGTAGTAAACTCAACTCAACATTTAGTCGCTCTACAGTTTCCTCGGCTGCAGAGGGAAATATAATACGAATAGCAGGTCGTAGATCTACACGGTGTGGTTCTATATGACTTGGAATGGTAAAGTAAATACTTATTTGAGGACGGGCAAGTTGAACAGTTGCCCACGTTATGAATTCAGACATACTATGAAATGTATGTGTTGGATACAGATTCTCCCATTTATCTGTTAAAATATTTGCAGCAGTTGTTTGTACCCATTCTTGGATCTGCACAAGAATATCAATACATTCGGTAATATCAATGTCTCCGCAAATATCACAATCGTTTGCATGTTCACCTTCATCCAAATAAATATTACCATTAAAACTAGATCTTACAGTCCATGTTTCTAAAGTATCGTGAACTGACTCTAAGCCAACTTTTTCTATTGTGTCTAGAAGAAGGTACATTACGAGTTCATACAGGTAAAAGCCATCATGACCAAAGTATGTAAACCCAAGTGATTTACCCTTATAAATAATTTCAGCTGCTCCTGATGTACCCATGATGACAACTTCAGGGTTTATACAAGCATCTAATATTCCTAGACCGAATTCAATTTTTCTCTTAACTATATGCCTTCATGTTTGAAGTTAAAAATATGCACTTCAATATTCTATACATACACCAACAATATTAATAATATTCTATTTTGAAATCATTGTTCTTTTTATATTTATTCATAATTAATGTAGTATATATTGTATATCCTATAATAATTATATATCCTATATATCTAATTTTATTAGTTGGACCAAATATAGTCATACCATATGCAACCAACATAATATTCATTGATAATAGATCCATTCTATAGGAGAATATAAAATTTATAATCTATACATTACAACTACCGCACAATCAAATTTTCCAGAAATCAGCTACATCTATATATTTGATACCCATTCTCCCTGCAGCTGTTTTATCTGTTGTCATATCCCCTACCATTACACTCTGCGAAGGATCAAGATCCCACTTCTTACAGGCTTGTACGAACATACCTGACTGCGGCTTTCGACAATAACAGGATACAGGTGCAGCTCGATGAGGACAGTATAGAATAGGGAAATCAATCCCTAATAATGCACAGGTCGCCTGGAAACAGGCCTCTACATCCTTCAAGAACACAGTTCCTTTTGCAATTCCTGATTGATTAGATACTCCTATAATCTTGTATCCATCCGCAATCCAACCATTCAACTGCCGACGCATCGCAGCTGCATCATGAAGAAGGGTCACTTCCTTTGGACATGTAGGATATTTATTCGGTAAATGCTCCGTTGCACGAACAGTTCCATCAATATCAAGGAATAGTGCTTTCCCTGTTCCACTCCATCGCGGTGCTCCTACACGCTTCACCACAATTTCATCGAACCCTTCATCGAATTCTGGCTCCTCCAACATCTTACGGAATTTGAACAAAGCCATTGGTGGAAATATATGAGCCGCATCACGGTCTTCCTGCGAAATATCTGGAGTAGCTACACCATCCATACATATCTTTCCACAACAATCCCACATACGTTGTAATACACGGATTTGACAATGTTCCATCGTCGTATCCATATATACTGCATTCACGGTAGCTCCATATTCACGTGCCAATGCAATGTATGGAGCACGAACGGCACGCGTAGCATTTGTATTATCTACAATCACTGACTGCCCTGTTTTGATGGCATCCTTTACAGCCTTCATACATTGTGCCACTGTTCCTCCTAGAACATCCCGTGAAATCACGACAGCATCTGGATACCGTTTCAGAAGATGTTTCTTAGTATATGAGGATTTCGTGGAACCCTGCATACCCACTAGTAGAATCATGTACTGTGTCGCCATTTTCTGTGCGTATATACACTTCTACAGCAAATAGTCTTCAATTTTTCGGCTTTAATAATAGGGAAATGAATAATGTTCGTAACTATACAGGTTGGTCTGCAGCGAGCACATTCTCATTAAAAAATTCCATACAATCAACTGCTCGTTTTTTAAATGAATCCGATTTTCAAATATATCTTGAACAAATTGCTCATATTATATACCATCAATCATCCGTGCAAAATAATTCTGATCTTGATGACCGACGTAACTTCCGAAAATGTGCCGATGCAATCGATACAATTGATGATATTGTAGCGATTATTACTGAAATGGATATGAAGGACTATATGATATATACTGAATTTAATGGGAGTCGGCTTGTAGGGTTTGCTATCATACGTTTTCAAAAGGATGCAGTATATATACAGCTTATATGCTCAATTGAACGCGGTATTGGTGCTAAAATTATGGGATTGGTTGAACAGTTAGCAACTTCTAGTGGTTACAAAAGGATTGAATTACATCCTACGAAGTCTTCTATGGAGTTTTATAGAAAGCTAGGATATAGTAAATTACATAAGAATAAATACACAGGTACTATACTATACAAAAATATACAGTAAGACAGGAGACAGGAGACAGGAGACAGGAGACAGGAGACAGGAGACAGGAGACAGGAGACAGGAGACAGGAGACAGTACATAGGCAAAGCAGGTAAAAAATTGACAGTACATCATATATTATATAATAGGCATACAGTAACCATGGAAACTTTAGTCAGACTACTTAAAGCCCAGGAGATGAATCCTGATATTGCACAGGATAATGGATATTTCAATCAAAATACACCAGAAATGCAAGCAATTGTATCCCTTGCAACTGAACTACTAATAAATGATCAAGGACAATGTAATTGGGATAATATTGCACTTCTTCAAGAAGAGGGATTCTATGTATTCCCTGGTGAACGTGACAGCTTTGGATGGCTTACTGGATGTATTAGTATGATGAATGGAACTATTGTGTATGGTTAGGCGAATGAACTTCATGAATTAAATAAGGATAATACGACAATGCATACTCTACCAGTTCCCGTGAATGTTCACGGATAAATGGGAAACACTTCGGTTCACATCGTACAGCTTCCTTACATACTTCCAGAGTTTGATTCCAATCTAAAATACAGGTAGGATCATTCTGAATAAACTGCCTAATCGCCCCAATTGGTGGAGTAAATCGCGGCGCCATGATAATATGATTATAATCTATATAATACTATTATCATTTTCCTACAGTTTCAATTTTTCTTGGCGTTAGTGAGTGCATTCTTCAACTCTGCAACAGCCGCCTCCCATGTATAGCCCAGTACAGTATCTCGTGCAGCTATACCATGTGCTTCACGCAAAACAGTATCCAATAAATATTTTTCCATTGCATCACATACAGTATGTGGATCTACTACATGTGCCTCTCCGCCCACAGGACATTGCGCAGTCGGTAAATAGTATCTCCATGCAGGTTCGATCAACAGTGAATTCGCAGCATTACAGTATTCAGTATAACCCCCAATAGCAGGAACAATCTGTGGAACACCTACACCCATCTGTTCAAAAGTACACAGTCCAAAACCCTCTCCCTCAGCACAGGAGACACCTATATCTGCTGCATTGTAGAACATATTGATTTCATCATCCGTGAAAATCATATCACGACTCGTCACCATTAATCGAGACCCATACAATGAAGGATCCACTCTACGCAGCTTCAGTTCACGTACAAAGATCTCAAATAACCACCAACCACCTTTCTCACCTTTATCAGTCACACACATTAGACCAATATTCTGTTCAGGATGTCGTACAAGTAGCTCAACAAATGCAATAATAAGGAGATCCAATCGCTTTCGTGGTTGATTACGATTCACACTCATGATCAGAAACATATCATCCGCAATCCCTACTGTCTGTCGTATCATCTTCCGTGGCATTTTCGGAAATTGTAGGGGATCGAAACCATGTTTTATAACATTTATTGGTGGTCGTGTAACTCCCTGTTGTTCTAAGCAGCTCTTCCATCCTCCTGTGAATGTAAATATATGATCTGCCTCCGTGTTTATTAGATTGATATAACCCATATGTTGCATTGTATAGACTTGATCAATATATAACCATAGTTTGAAGGTGCTGCGATTTACTGCCTGTTTTTTCATGGCATCGATGAACTGTGCAATAATGGAGAGATCATTATATATAAGTACAATATCTGGTTGCTGTTGTTTAATTACATCTGCTAGAACAGTAAAACCAAAACCACCTGTAGGAACTGTTTTATCGAGTGCAGACACATCTATTTGATGTATGTTTGCTGGTAATGGACGTTTATCAGGAAGTACTCCATTATATTTCTGGAAAGCAAAATGTGTTACTTTGAGCCATGGAATGGTTGAGAGCTGTTTAAGAATATTATATGCAACTTTACTGTATCCTGTGACTTGATGAGTATGAGTAGCTGCAAAAAGGAGATGCAGCTGTCCTGTCTGCTGTGCTCCTGCTGTTGCTACTGTGTCTTGTCCTACTGTCTGATTTAGAACTGCCTGCAAATTCTTCATATATATTTCTCTCTCTATTTCAGTCGGCATCTTATTATATATCATATATAAACTATATATTAAATACCCTATAACCTAAAAAATTGAATCTATACATCCTGTTACTGTTATATTACCCACACCTGTGTATAATAACATCGTATAAAATGGCATCAACTGCACACATTCGTTCTCATAATAATCAGGTTCATTTTATAGGATACATTAGTCCAGCTATCCAAGATGCATTTATTGAAGAACTACAAAATGCAGCAACTTATTCTTCAGAAATCATTGAACTACATATTTGTAGTCCTGGTGGAATAATTGAAACAACGGAAAATATTCTCTATGTTATGCGCACTATTGGTAAACCCATATACTCATACATTCATAATACACCGTTCTATAGTGGTGTAGCAAGCGCTGCATCAGTAATTATAAGTAATACACACCATCGTTATATGGATAGTGATGCAACATTCATGATTCATCATGCACGTATTGCAGGTAACGTCATAGAAGATGAAGATGACATTCTATATTGGATGCAGCATACTGACTATGATTATAATGTGTTGAATGATCTTATTAAGAAGGAAAAAGAATTATCTGCAACTGAGACGCATCAACTAGGATTCGTGGATGAGATTATTTGCGGATGAAAGACTAGATGAGGTTATTTAATATACGCACACTATTCAAACTCAATCTCATCACAATATAGTTCATCATGATCCCCTCCACAATGACAACATGTTTTTTTCATAATAGGATATCCAGGAAATAGTGATCGATCAAAATCGCGCCAAGGTCCATACCCTCCTCTACATTTAATACATTTTACAGCATATATTGTTGGATTTTTGCTACCTAATGCACATCCTGCAAAACTTACATATTCATATGTAATAGAATGTTGACATTTATCGCATTTTATATTAGTAATATCTGTATTTTTAGGATAATTCATATTATATTTAAATAAAAATGGATTATACTTAAGTATTCAAATAATCCTTCTAAGTAAATGTGTAAATATAATATTATTGTCCAAGACGCTGTCTATTGACTTCAGTCACTTCTTTATAGTCTTCATATCTGAAAGGAGGATACCGATTGTATTTTTTCGATATAAATCCTATCTTCTTTATCATTCGAATTTTATCTACATATGTAAATTGCATATTATTTAAATCAACCATATAATTATTAAAGTCCAACTTTTTAATATCATCATATGCTATATCTTTGTCGCATTTTAGGATAATATGAGCTCCATTATATCCAATAACCTCCGTTTTATGCACCATTGTTTTACAATCAAATAGTCTATCAATAATATCGGATATCATTTTAATATCATCATCCTTAATGACTGATTCAATAGATAATGATTCTTCATCTGGATGAAGCAGCTTTTTAATCTCTTTTCCACCATCCGTTTTACCAAATCGTTCTTTGATTACATCATATCTCTTCTTTGCTTCTTGAAACTCCTTATATGCTGCCAAATATTCTTCAAAAGCTCTATTTGCTTCATTAGATAATATAATTTGTGTACCTTGAGGATTTCTATAATTTTTACTAAATTGATCCGCAACTAATTGAAGCCTTTCATCTATTTCAACTTGTTCATCTGGGAATACTAGATATCTTGCAGTACCTGGTCCAGATCCTCCCATATAATGGACTGCAATCTTTCTTAGAAACACTTGTTTATCCATTTTTCGTCAAATGCTCTTATAACTCTATAACTTTATAATATTATTCAATGTAGTCAAATTTTTATAATACACATGTTTTCAAGAAAAATTGAAAACATATATATAAGATAAATATTATAATACCTACAAAATGGCAGCAGAATACATCGTAGAAAAGGATGAATACAAAGATGCAGCAGAAGATACACATATATTTGTAGAAAATTATTATACTCCTGATCGAATATTGTCTAAGCGTATAACAAATAAAATAATATCCCATACATTACGCATTGAAACCATTGAACTATTCACAAATAATATACTATCATCCATCAGCGCAGATATATATGATAATGATATACATACAGAAGGAACAACACTCTATTATTTCCCAGATACATCCATAGTACGATTAAATGTTACAACGAACTGTTTAACGAAGGTAACAAATATCATAGGATATTATATTACTGGCCAGATTCGCGCCAAAATAGAACATCGAAATGGTGTACCAATTAGTAAAGTATTATATGATATGAATGGCAGCGTTAAATCGCGTAGTTAGCAAATCCTGCAGCAGAAGTACCAGTATAGCAATCATATCGCGAGAAGATCTTGAGATTATTCTTAACAGTTTGCGCAGACAAATCTACAGTAACTACATTTTTGTTAACGGTAAACTTGATTGGACGATCGGTCCATTGTGCCCAGAACTGTACCCATGTTGCATCATCAATCTGTATATCAACGAACTCCATGAAGTCCGCATTATTCAGCGTGAATGTGAGAATACCATTCAAAAAAGTGATATTGTATGGGTTCATGGGACGTATAAGTTGTTTGAGACCATTTTCCATGAATTGAACGCGAGATTCCAATGTACGAATAACATCGCGTTGTTTATCGAGTCGTGCATGTGCAACATTGACAGCATTTGATAAATTTTGTAACTGGGTTTTCATATTGGATATATCGGCAGCGGCAACTGACATTTATTTCGGGATGAGATTTAATAAATAGTTATCACTTCCTCTAATGGTATGTTGGTATTAGTACTATATCCACAATAGCTGGTAGTATCCGTATGCATTTTATCCACCACCACTTCTTTTAATGGATAGAATGCAGCAATAAGAAGATCAATCCATATGATACATACATCGTTCTGGATCTCCATTATATACGCTTGTATGTTGTCACAACGACGGTGTATTAAAAATTGTGTGACCCTTTACTTTTCAAATTTTTCTTGCGCGAATTTATTTCTTATTTGTAGAGGAAGCAGATGATTTCCCTACAGTTGCTGTTGTGCTGCGCAATTCTGCATTCTCCTTTTTGAGAGCAGCAACATCCGTTTGGAGCTGTGTAATAATCTTCGCCCAATCATTGAATGTTTTAATGAAGTCATTCAACTTCGTATCCACTGTAGCAAGTCCTACATTCAAATCAACAATTCGATCATGAGCGGCCTTCACACCCACAACAGAACTAATAATATCTTCTCTATATACATCCCTAAATGTATTCAGACTGCTTACATCACTGGCAATATTTCGTAAATCACTATATACTCCACTCACATTTCGATGTAGATCATTTATATCAATCTTCACATGCATTAAATCATTATAGATAGTTGCCATGTTGCCACTCATATTGTATTACATATGCTATACTCTTACAAATGACAGACAATGACGTTCAATTTTATAAAAATTTGAAATTATAATATATTTATTAAGCACAATTCAAAGTAAGACACTACAATAATACAAATATGTCTATTATAATTAATAAGTCCATCTCAAGGAGGGCTATCCATAATAGCATCAATATACACTCGTCACTTATTGTAAACCGTATTAAATTCCACCCTTCACGTAAAGTCAATATTGTAGATTTAACTATTAAATATAATACAAACAAAATTAAAAACCACTATACACTCGAAGAAGAACTTATAATGTATCCATCAACCGATAATAATACATATACACATTTAAATAAAGTGATTGATATCGAACAAATACCATTTCAAGCCAGTATGACTTTCGGATAAATATTAAATACAGGTAGATACATACCATACGCAATAACAGTATATTCCTTACCGCATTTTATTGCATCCCATTTTTGCATTGAATCCCATTGTTTGAACCATATATTCTTGCAAACTTCATACTGGCGTGTAGATGATCCTATCATTAAACGGCTCTTATTTATTCTCCACGGAACACGATTTGCGACTATTATATATTTACTGTGAGGTTTAATAGTAATAGTACGCTTCGTTAGACCACAATATAATCCATTAAAAAGTACGAACGCTGTACTAAATATTAATATATCGCCTATAGGAATTTCTTGATTCATTTAATATATGGTTGCATAGAATATTTATATTATTCATAGTATGTATTCATTTTTGTTTTATTCCAATGATATCCCCAACGACCGAGGTATGTATTTGGTACTTTATTCATTTTAAAGAATCGTATGAAAGTGGCGAACATTGTATACTTCCTGATAATATTGATACTATTATACAATAAATATATCAATTTTATATTATAATTAAAGCCATCGACAATGTGTTATAGCTCCAGGAGTCGAAGGAGATCAGCAATGGTTTCTTCGCGAACACGCTTCAATGCTTCTTCTTTGCGCTCTTTCGCCCTCTCCAGGAATTCCTTCATCGGATTTGGTGGAGGAGCAACAGGTTCTTGAGGTTCCGCAGGAGGAGCATCATCATCCATATTAATGCGCACTAATGTATGCGTAATATAGGTCCCTTTCTTCCCCACAATATCATTCATACAATCAATTACATGGCTATCAACTTGTCCAGCACGTGGACCACGTCGAATTGTATGGTTAACGGTGATCGCAGTCGCAGATTTCTGTGACAGCTCTGCAATCTCATCAGATACATTCTGATCATACATCGTGACATGATTCTGTCCATTCAACTTGAACATGAAACCATAGCGCACCTTCTTCTTATCAATTGAAGCATCCATTCTCTTAAATAACTTGTTCTTAGAGTTTACATACTCAATAACCAACCCACCAAGAATTCAAATTTATGTTCAACGAAGACATAAATTTGAATTCTAATATATCTTTAGAGGCATATAACCCCCACTTAGAATGCAATAAAATGAAACCAACGCGTATTGATGCATACAATTATATCAACAATATGTATGAGATTGGATCCCTTATACAGCGTCACAATACACAAACCCATGTAGCATTCATTATAAAACGAGGAAAAATCATTCAAAGCGCCGTCAATTCTATTGGAACACGCTCAAAAGGCTGTGGTTATGATCATTATTCAATACATGCTGAACGCGCCGTCATTAAAAAACTAGGTGATATTCGTCAACTTGATGGATCATATATGGTCGTTATTCGTGTTGCAAAAGGTTCACGTCAACTAGTAAATTCTGAACCGTGTCATACTTGTAAGTGTCATCTAGAAAAATGTATTCGTGAATATGGTATGCGTTGTGTATATTATTCATGATACACCGCATACTTACCACGATGTAAAATGCGCAGCCACCCCATATTTTTAATTTATAGTTTCATAAATGTTGCAGTATTGTTATCATATTTAATGAAGAAATCATCCTGATCCATATATCCATACTCCCCATCAATATATGGTTCATTACTAAACTTTCCCAATGTAATGTAATTGAATCCCTTGTCACGCCATTCTTTTGTATCCGTCGAACAATCAAACATGCAGTTCAATGACCATTCACCCGTTATACTGTGTAAAACTACAGTTTCTCCTGCCGAAATATATTTGCTGACAAGTGTATTCAGCCCATATGTTACTTGCTTCCATGTTTCCACCATAACAGGGAGACCGCTCTGATTAATGAATGTGATAGTAGCAACAGCCATTGTAACTTTCGATACAAATAACTCCCATGCAGCACACATTTCAATTTTATCGACGCCCTTATTCATGTTTATTGGCTAATATGATGATATTTAGTGATCCCTTTCTCCCGTAACGCTGAGCACGTCCCATAACTTGTTCAATGAACTTCTCCTCCGTTTTATGCATAAACAGAAGGTGTGTAGTATTCTCCAAATTCATACCAGCTCCTTCAATCATTGAATTCAACAGTAGAACTTGTACATCACCTTCCTTATAATTGCGCAGCGTTCTATCAATTAATGTATGATTTCCACCATCCAACATTACTGCCTTAATACCGTGTCTTAATAGAATGTCCTGATATTTAACAAGAACATTTCCATTATCATTGAATATTAACCATTTGCTTGTAATATCCGATTTCATGTCATTAATAAAATCCTGTTCTAAATAAGATTCTTTACAGTTCGGTAAAAATGTATCAGTAAGAGATTGACTAAGTTTCTCTAACCGTTGTGATTTATGTAAAAAATCGCGTAATTGTGCCACTTGATCTTTCAAAAGATTATATTCTCTTTCAGAGTCCCCGTCTGTAATTATAAAATTCTTCATCTCTTCCTCTAATTCAGGTAATTGATCCGCCTTTTTCAATAAATATTCTGCATATTTTTTGGAAGCATCACCATATATATGAGGTGTAATTGCTCCAGATTTATTCATAATACGATTTATAATATTATGATCACCTGCGTTCAATGCAGACATTTGATTATCATCTAAAATATCCCTAAATAATTGTATATGGTCATCATCACATACAATAGTTTTCGTTGTAGGCGGTAAAAGATTCAATGATTTTTGCACAAATGCTGTATCGCATTTACATATAACTTGTGTATGATCTCCAATGAAATAGGGTCCAAGTCGTTTTTGATTTGAATAAGATGCCGACATTAACCATACAAACTCTACATTAACCGATGAACATACATATTTATCCATAATATCAATCTCATCCACCACAATACGACGAACACTTATTTTATTATCATTTAGAACCTTCATATATGCCTCTGCAAATGCGTCCAATAATAGAATAATTTTATAACGCCTTATATTACGAGGATTCGTATATAAATTCATAATATCCGCATATGATGTAGAGAAGTTGCATGCGTCGCGATCATTTTGAAAAATAGTTTCAATCGATTTGCGCCATTGTCCATAAATATTTTGCGGTACAATTATAATAGTTGTTCCAAGCGCGACATCTGTACGAATATGTGTTAAAATCGCATATGTTTTACCAGATCCTGGTGGATCATTCATGACTCCTAAACAAACATCATAACCTTTCGGTACTTCCTTCTTATCCATATATCTTGCAAAAGATGCTTCAGTTGGTTCTATTTTACAGAGATATTTAGTTTTTTCTATATGACGAAGCCGATGCAACATTGCTTCTTGATGCGGCCACAATTGTATTGTATTATCTGGAGGTGTTGCATCCTTATGTGACGTCTCTGTTAAAATAAAGTCGACTGCTTTATTTGCAACATTATCAACTGTGTTACCTTTTTTTATATATTTATTCCACATTATACATACAATACCAATTAACTTTAAACTAAATATCAACAGTCATAATAAAATTGAATAAATATAATATGTATTGCTAGATATACCAACCTCATACTCATATAAAATGCTTTACATAATACATACTCCCATGTCTCAGAGGGATATTGTAGAGTATCCTGATGATGCCATTGTAATTGAAGCATATAATTGTGTATCAGAAGAAGATCATATGCAGTTACTCAAAGACACCATTGAAAAACAGGAAGCACATCCTAATAACAACTACGTCATTTTAACAGGACTATTTACATCAGATGCATCTGCTCCCTGTGGTTGTTATGGATACAGTGACCATGTATGTGATTTTCACAGGGGATATACTTCTTGTGCCCGCTGCTTCTGCTGTGATACTGTTAATACTGTATGTTCGTACCACTCATATTAAATACATATCATCTTTTATAAAATCGTTTACGTGTTTTACTGATATTATACTTTTTATTTCTTTTATTTACACTATTGCATTTAATTATATTTGAGTTATTACATTGCGGTAATAATTTAGTACCTTTATTCTTTCTTGTAACATAATTTACATGTTTATTTATATTATTTAATACTGCATTCGATTTATTATGTATAGGTACTAATTCCTGCTTTTTACCAATATATAATTCATTATCTTCGTCAAATATTTTATTTAAAACAGATATTATAACATCCATTTCTTTTTGTATTTCTGCATCATATTTTGGTCCATTAGGTAAATTTGTGGTAATTCCATCTGCAATAGAAAATACTAAAGAGTTCGGTTTATCTTTATGTTGTTCAATTGAAATTAATGCATATAACTTTTTCTGAAATTGTTTTAATTTTGTTCGTGATAGTTTATGTTTTTCTGCATTAAGAAATATATCCTTTGATATATGAACTACACCTGTTTTATGTGGCTCTAAAGCTTTAACACATAAATGAATTGAAAGATGTAAAAATTCAATATTATTCTTCAATATTTTAATAAATAATGTCGAGTTTAATACATTAGTCCCATATATTTCACTCTTTATAGTTACATTTGAATCATCTAATCCATGCAATTTACGTTCTTTTTCTATAAGAGAAACAATAGTATAATCATTTAATATATTATCTTTATAATGTTCATCAAATATATTTATTAATCTATTTATTATATATTTATCTAAAAAGTTCCCAAAGAGTATGTGTGTTTTAATAATCTGATTTCTTTTAATTAATTGATTGTGAGTATATTGTGACAACTTCCTCAATCGAGGGAGTGATAAAGGTGCTGAACCAGCAGCACTCGACATTTATATTTATTAATATAATTATTGTCTTTTCCAGAAACTATCGGGCATAACATTGTCATCTAAGATTTTAATTTCATTATATGGTTGAAATATATTATTTATATCCCTCCATGTGAATAATGTAAGTGCTAAATGTTGCATATTCATACACAAGGTATCATCATCACATAATGCACAATCATCATTTAAACAATATGTTTCCATAATTAATTGAAAATAAAACTGTTTATATTGAAATAAATACCTGTATCCATTATACATATCATTTAATGTATATGTATCGCGAAATGGTTTCCAAAGATTTCTGTCAAATAATCTGCCATTCTCTCTTTCTGTTTTAATCCATTGTAATAATTTACATTTAATATCATCTATATATATACTATACTGATCTATTATATCTTTTCCACTCAACAACGAATTATATTGTTGCCTAATTTCAAAATGTTTAATGATATCTCCATCAAATAGTGTATCATAATTATTGACTAAATGATCATATAACGCATCACCTTCAATTACAAATTTTTCCCAAAGATGCTTCATATTCATTCGTATCTATATACTTTTAAACAATTACTAGAAAAAGATTTTCATCCTTTCCATTATTTTCTTTGTGTTATTATGGTATTGTATTTTTGTTTTTTTTCTTTTTTTGTTGAACCCTTATATTAGCGTGCGGCACATGGGGCAGTTGTTCTTCTGTTGCAGCCATTTATTGATGCATACACGATGAAGGATATGTTTGCAAGACAGCTTGCAGACGCCCTCTTGTCCCAGTGTATACTCCTCCATGCAGATGGAGCAATCGAGCGACTCTTCGATGTCCTTCTCTTTAGGGAAATAGTCCTCAATTGCGGCCCCCCTTCCAATGGCTGCAAGAACGCTAGGATGCTTATTGAAGGGCTCTGGCATTGTTGTGTCGACCACAGAGGGGTTCATGGCAGCAGCTCTCACATACATGGAGAGCGTCCTGAAGCGGTATGGCCAGAACCAGAGTGCCCTGTTGCACCATGCCGCTGGTGCGAGGCACATCTCCTCTGTAAGATGTTCATCTGGGACGTGGCGCAGTGGAAAGTTCTCACCATTTGTATGGTACAGTACTACTGCTGCATCGACATTGGAGCGCATTGCAGCCAGGCAGAGATTGTAGGTGCGATAGTATGATGGAACAAACTCCAAGATGCCTGGGTGCTTCTGGACTACTGCAAGCCAGTCATCATACTCCATGTAGGTAGGGCTTTCGCAGCAATAAATTGGTGCCATATGTTTCCAGAGCATTCTAGGACGCACTTGGTTCGCCTTATTGTAAAGATTGTCGATGAATTTTGTACGCAAGATAGCGTGGAAAGCATTCTTTTCTTCTTCGAGGAATGCAATGATTGCGGCGCGCTTCTCAGCCGTGTGGACCGCATAGCACCGTTTTGTAGGGTAGATCTGCAAGACCCGCTCAGCAATTGTGGGATCTATGTCAGCGGCTGTACGAATGGCTTCTTCAGACCAGCAGTCGCCTGACTTGAGGAGAGCAGTAGGATCCCTCTTCACTGCTTCCTTGAGTGCTGCAACCTCTGCTGCGTGCTTCATCTTCTCCTTCTCGATCTTTGCTGCTTCCTTGCACTTGTTGCATGTAGTCTTTGTTTTGCAGTTCTTGCGAATGCTGATGCACTTTGGGCAGGTGAGGCAGTCATCACACTTGACTTTTGCAGTGCATGTCTCAAGGATGCGGATGCACTTTGCACAGGTAGTAGATGCCATCGTATTAAAACGCTGTAAAAGAGGTGCGAGAGGGATACTATAGATCTACATAAGGATATCTGTTCAATTTTTTGTGTATCATTGAAAAAATACTACCGACCTACGTCAGTAATACTTTCCGTTTCTTTTTATATGTCTTTCAAAGTGTCAAATGGTGTTTATGTTTTTTGTGTTTTTGTCCTTGCACTATGCCCTTGCACTTGCACTCGC
>JACCDX010452203.1_pt1 | contig 100541 bp, 91 predicted proteins | sample 7449681 | NCBI WGS metagenome assembly JACCDX01 (sample SAMN15323450, study PRJNA562643) | freshwater metagenome | isolation source: river surface water | place: USA:Blue River Watershed | collected 2017-08-18
GGCTAAATAAGCGCGTAGTCGCCATTTGTCTGGAAATCGCTCGATTCCCTTGAGCAAAATTTTTTCTGCACCAAGTTTGTCTTCGGTGATCACGGAAAGAAAGATTCCGCCAAATTCGTAGGTAAAATAAAACTCAGGGTCCAATTCGGAAACAGCGAGAAGATCAAGATAGATCCAACTCACCTGATCCTTTTCTACTTTTTTAGGCGGCGTATGTTGAAGGAATCTTAGCCACAAGGTAGAGCTTGCGGCTCTTGCGTAGCCAAACGTTGAAATTCTTAGAGTGTCTGAGGAATAGGACGCGAATTGCTCGTTGAAGTCGAAAACAATTTGGTCCGCTAACCTAGCTTGAGGCCGCTTGGCTTGGAGATACACCAAACAGCAGAGACTAACAAATAAAGCAATGAAGTAAAATTTCAACAGACCTCTCCGTAAGAATGTAGTTCCGCGCAAAAAAAGGAATCTACCTTTATAAAGTTTAGCGAGACTGAGATGGCCTTACAAGGAGAGACAAAATAATCAATCCAGACAACAAAGCAAAAAAAAGGAGCCTGAAACCAGGCTCCTTTTCGCAAAGGGTTTATTATTATCGAACTTACAGAGCAATCGTGTAGTTCGTGATAATTTTAGCATCAGTGATGTTCCAACGGTCAGAGTTCGCTTGGCTGTCTCTGATGCAACCACCGGCACCGGCGGTAAACGTCTGAGCGTTAGCCGCTACGTTTGGTACGCTAGCTGCGATGAAAGCAGTAGAGTTGGTACAAGAAAACGGGTTGTTCTGAGGCGAATAGTACGGAGTGGAGTTATAGTTACCACCGAAACCGTCAGGAGCACCACCACCGCCCAACCAACCTACGTTATAAAATCGTCTCTGACCTTCAGGTGCATATCCGATAGCGTCCAACGATCCTACATAAGAAGAATATTCACTGTAGAAGGACTTCTCACCACCGTAGATCGCAGCCAAGGCAATTTTTGCTTCGGACTGTCTAGATTTCGACTGATATCTAGAAAAGTTAGGAGCCGCGATCGCCACAAGAATTCCGATAATTCCCACTACGATCATCAACTCGATTAGCGTAAAACCTTTTTCGTTACTCTTCAGTACCTTGGTCATATTGATCTTCATAAACCCCTCGCATTTTAGTTACGCAAAGGTAGCTGCAAGGGGCATACCGAAAACAAAATCTTCAATCTTTTCCGATAGAGAAGAAATAAGGCACTTTTAAGTCGATTTTATGGGGGGGCATGAAACAAAAAACGTCACCGCCCATCACTTGGTGACAATCTTTGCCCGTGTATCTATTCGGAGACAGTATGAATCGGAAACAGGCAGGGGCTCGAATTAGAAACTTCACCTATATATAGGAGAAGAAGGCGTCTCAAGATCTCTTAGTAAAAGCTTTGTGGGTAGAAAGCTGAAGGAAGTGACCTCTTTCCCTCCAACTAAATATTTTTTGTTGACCTGAAATAGGATGATTCTTTCACTACCCATTCAACAGATCGAAGTACTGATGATTGGCAACATCTCGCTTACCGCATAGCGGATTCCGTTTTCCTGTATACCTTCTAGTTTGCGTGAAATTCCGTGAATTTGCGAAACCCTTCCAAGCCTTGACAATTTTTGTCACTCCCCGGAAAATGAAAGGCTAGGACGAACCTCACTGCGTCGCATTGAGGCCCTTGGAATCAAGGAAGATTCATAGATGTCGAAGCAATTTGTTGATCTCCTTCTAAAAGAAGGAATTATTAGCCAGGGACACTTCAATGCTTCTGAAGAAGCATTCCAGAAGCAGAAGGTTCCGCACCTCAAATATCTCCAGCAACAGAATTTGATCCAAGAGCAAAAGATTGTGGAACACTTTTCCAAAAAGTATTCCATTCCGTCCTTCGATCTAAGTAAGTACGTGATCGACCCAGAGATCATTAAAATTTTATCCGCTGAAGATGCTCGAAAATTTCGTTTGATTCCTTTGCAAAAGGCAAAGGGAACCTTAGTCATCGCCCTAGCCGACCCAACTGCCTTGGCGAATTTAGATGATATTAAGTTCCGCACTCAAATGAGAATCGAAGCTGTTATTACCAGTTTAACGGCCTTTGATGCAGCCATGGACAAATACTATGGCGCCATGAACCTGATTGAAAAGCAGGTGAAGGTTGGAGAAGCCGACAAAGTTGAAGACATTGGCCTTAACTCTGCTGACGCTCACGAAATTAAAGATGCCAACGAAATCGACGCCCCCATCATTCAGTTGGTAAACCAAGTTCTGGTAGATGCGATCAAAAAGAAAGCGTCCGATATTCACATTGAGCCTTACGAAAATACGTTCCGAATTCGGCTTCGAATTGACGGTGCACTCTACGAAGCCATGCGTCCTCCCATGCAAGTAAAGAGCGCGGTGATTGCCCGCGTGAAGATCATGGCAAAAATGGACATTGCCGAAAAACGATTACCTCAAGATGGTCGTATCAAAATCAAAACACCCTTTGGCGAAATGGACTTCAGGGTGAGCTCCATGCCGACGGTGTTCGGAGAAAAAATCGTTCTCCGTCTATTGAACAAGGGTGGCCTGCAGACAGATTTGATGAAGTTAGGTTTTGAAAAACTTGCGCTTGAGTCTTTCACAAAATCTATTCATGAAAGTTACGGGATGGTGCTTGTGACAGGCCCTACCGGATCCGGAAAAACAACCACTTTGTATTCTGCTTTACAAGAACTGAACAAAATCACAGACAATATTTCCACAGCCGAAGATCCGGTGGAATATAATCTCGACGGCATCAATCAGGTGCAGATCCATTCCGATATCGGGTTAAACTTTGCTGCAGCATTAAGAACTTTTATGCGACAAGACCCAGACATTATTCTCGTGGGTGAGATTCGAGACTTTGAGACTGCGGAAGTTTCTATTCAGGCTGCACTCACTGGACACTTAGTTTTGTCCACCCTACACACCAACGACGCTCCATCGTCGATCACTCGATTACTAAATATGGGAATTGAGCCCTTTCTTGTTACCGCAGCGGTAAATCTCATTTGCGCTCAACGACTTTTACGTAGAATCTGTCCTAATTGCAAAGTAGACGCTCCCGTGAACATTCAAAGAATTATGGAATTGGGAGTAGATCCAGTGGCCGCGAAACAAATGCGCCTCTATAAAGGCGCTGGCTGCGCCTCATGCTCGAACACAGGATATTCTGGACGATTCGGAATTTATGAGGTGATGCCATTCACCCAAAACTTAAAAGAAGCCGTTCTTGCAGGAGCAAATTCCCTAGAGCTCAAAAAGAAAGCCATGGAAGAAGGGATGCGCACACTTAGAATGGCGGCAATTTCAAAGGCTGCCGAAGGAATGACCACACTGGAAGAAGCACTATCGAATACCGCGGCAGACTTTTAGTTCGGATTTAGAAAAAGGTTTTTAGGAGAGATTTTATGTCACAAGTTACTCTTCAACAGTTACTAAAGGCGATGGTAGAACAAGATGCCTCGGACTTACACATCACTGTGGGCTCTCCGCCTCAGCTTCGAATTGGTGGTGTAATGTCTAAAGTGAAAACCGATGTTTTGGGTTCCACGGAAACAAAAAATCTCTGTTACGGTGTTCTCACCGATGCCCAAAAAGCCGAATTCGAAGAGAAAATGGAAATCGACGTCTCTTTCGGTATCAAAAATTTAGCTCGATTCCGGGGAAATATTTTTATGCAAAGGGGCTCGGTGGCTGGAGTGTTTCGTAGGATTCCCTTCGAAATTCCAGACATGACGGCTCTCGGATTACCTCCAGTGATACGCGAGATGGTAAAAGCACCGAACGGCCTGGTGTTAGTGACCGGCCCCACAGGATCCGGAAAATCCACCACTCTTGCCTCTATCATTGACTATCTAAACACCACTGAAAGAGGTCACATCATCACGCTTGAGGATCCCATTGAATTTATTCATCCCCACAAAAACTGCGTGATCAACCAAAGAGAGATAGGAACAGACTCTCACTCCTTTTCTGCAGCCTTAAAAAGGGTTCTTCGCCAAGACCCTGACTATATTCTTGTGGGCGAGCTTAGAGACTTAGAGACGATCGAAATGGCGTTGGCGGCAGCAGAAACCGGACACTTGGTGTTCGGAACTCTTCACACAAACTCTGCCATGCAAACCATTAACAGAATTGTGGACGTTTTTCCTCCAGACAAACAAAACTCTGTTCGACACCTTCTCAGCTTCGTTTTGATTGGAGTGATTTCCCAGCAATTGGTTGGAAAAAGATCGGGCAGAGGCCGTGCACTTACAATGGAAATTATGCGTACCAATAACGCAATTCGGAACCTTATTCGCGAAGAAAAGTTGGAACAGGTCTATTCCTCGATGCAGGTGGGTCAAGGGGAATCTGGAATGGTCACCATGAATCAAAGCTTAATTCGACTGGTGCAAGAGGGAGTGATTTCAGAAGAAGCTGCTTTAGAAGCAACCACCGTTCCTGATGAAATGGTGCGCCTATTAACGTCAATGGGGACCGGGAAAAAGAAGGGATAACTGGGTGATTTATGCCCGTATACAAATACGAAGGCCAGAAAAAAGATGGTGAAAAAGTCAAAGGAACGGTGACTCTTCCCACTGAGGCGGAAGTAAGAGTTTTTCTACGACAGCAAGGCGTTCGCCCCACCAAAATTGAAGCGGAAAGCATTTTTAACAAAGACATTAAACTCTTCGGTGGGGGTGGAGTTTCAGATTCCGAAATTGCAGTGATGACTCGGCAACTTTCGGTAATGGTAAGCTCGGGCGTTCCCCTTCTCCAGGCCTTCGATATCCTTTCTCAAGGGGAAAAAAATCCGGCATTAAAGAAGTCGTTGGCTAGTATTCAGGAATCTATCTCTAGTGGAAGTCCTCTTTGGGAAGCGATGTCGAAACAGAAAGGTGTTTTTAGTCACCTTTATATCTATCTGGTTCGAGCGGGTGAATCCGGGGGAGCTCTAGACGTTATTCTGAGTCGATTAGCGAAATATCTAGACGACAACGTTCGCCTAGTCAGAATGATCAAGGGAGCCATGGTCTATCCTGCGGTTGTATTGGTGGTTGGATTCGGCGTTACCTTCGGTCTCTTAGCCTATGTGGTGCCGCAATTTGAATCCATGATCACCGCATCTGGAGGAGAGCTCCCCGCCCTTACAAAAATCGTAATTAGCGTTTCTAATTACACCTCATCTTATTCGATTTATATCATTGGCGCTGTGATCGGTGGCGTGATGATGTTTTCCCGCTGGAAAAAATCACCCTTAGGAAAGCGACAATGGGATCGTTTTGTATTGTCTGTTCCTATTTTTGGAGATCTTGCTATTAAAGGAGCTACCGCTCGTTTTGCAAGAACACTTGGAACGATGTTGACATCAGGTGTAAACCTCATCGATGCCATCGAAATCTGTAAAATGACCATGGACAATACGGTAATCGAAGATGCACTAACGAAAGTGAAGGATGAGATTTCTTCTGGTAAGACCATCGCCTTGCCATTAGCACAAGCAAAAGTATTTCCGCCCATGGTAATTCAAATGATTAACGTGGGTGAAAACACGGGAACTCTAGATCAAATGTTGATGAAGGTCGCCGATTTTTACGAAGCCGAGGTGGAAGCCGTGGTGGCCAACCTTTCTAAGCTGATTGAACCCGTGGTTCTTGTATTCCTTGGTGGAATTGTGGCCTTTATTCTGATCGCGATGTATCTCCCGATCTTCAATATGGCCGATGCAACCTCTTCGAAAGAGTGACAATGATCTCAGCCGCGAAAGCAGTTCTAGCGCTAGACACCAATATTCATGGGAAGATCTCTGTATTTTATCTTGCCCGAATGCTGTTGATGAGCCTGGTGCTGCTTTCCACCATCTTTCTAAAACGAGAGGTAATGGGATCCACCGCCATTGCACAAATGTATGCAGCTTTGGGTGCATCTTTTTTTCTTTCTGTAATCAATGTCTCCTTTTGGGAGCAGACGCTGAAGGTTCGCTATTTTATGCCTTCTCAGCTGCTTTACGATTTGTTGCTTTCAAGCTATCTAGTCTATCTAACTGGAGTAACAGACTCGATCTTTTTGTTTCTCTATCTGTTAAATATCGTAACAGCATCCCTCGTTTATCAGTTAAATGGCGCTCTTTTAGTGGCATCGATCTCCGGTTTAACTTTTGCATTCATTTACTATGCAAACACAGACATGGATGAAGTTGCCATGTGGTATAACCTCGCCTGGCACGAACTACTATTTCTATTGACCGCACTTCTTTGTGGTCAGTTTATGGACGAAATTAAAAAGCAAAGAACTCTTTTAGAAACACAAAGAGCAAACATCGCAGGATTAGAACTTCTAAATGATAGCTTGCTGAACGGAATCCCCATTGGTGTGATGCTCATCGATTCCCAAGATTACGTTCAGAAAATAAATCTTACGGCACTAAAGATTTTGGGGCTAAACCACGCTCCGGAAATGCGATTGAAATATTATGAATTAATTCCGGAAATCAAAGGAATCTTTGGCGTTTGGCAACAAATGACAGATACACAGAAGTTAAAATATTTGTTTCGAATATCCGAGAAGTCACAGCCCCATCTTTCACTGCAAGTAGTTAATCTTTCCTCTCAGAACCCCGGAGACGAAAGAAAGATTGTGGTTTTCCAAGACGTCTCGAAACTTCTCGAGCTAGAGCAAAAATTAGAGTTTGAATCGAGACTAGCGGCTACGGGAGAATTCGCAGCGGGAATTGCCCATGAAATTCGAAATCCTTTGGCATCGATCTCTGGATCCATCGAACTTCTTTCGAAACATCTAGAGATAACGAATCCGCAAGATAAAAAGCTTTTAGAAATTTCGCTTAGAGAAATTCGAAGACTTAACACCTTAATTACTGACTTTCTTGAATTTGCAAAACCGAAAGATAATTTTCCCGCAGATTTCTCTCTTGCTGAACTAATTCGAGAAGTGGAAGAAGCAATTTTGAGTCGTAATCAGGAAAAGCAGGTGGTCTTTCGAAATAGTATTTCTACTAATATTTCCGTTTATGCGAGTTACGAACGAATGCGCCAAGTATTCTTTAACTTATTTTTAAACGCCATTCAGGCCAGCGACAAGTCGACCGTTCAGATTCAAGTGATTGGCCAAATCACCAATATCGATACAGTTCAGATTGATGTAATCGATGATGGGCCCGGCATTCCTGAGAAAATATCCTCAAAAATTTTCGATCCGTTCTTCACAACGAAACCGGATGGCACCGGACTTGGACTTCCGACAGTTGCTCAGATTGTTAGGGCCGCAAAGGGAGAAGTCACCCTAAAGCCAAATCCAACAGGGGCTCACTTTCAGATAACTCTTCCCATTGGCGAGAAAGCCAAATTCGAAGTTATTTAAATAAGGAACATTTGTGAAAAACAAAAATGAAATTCGAATCTTAGTAGTTGATGACGAAAAGTCGATTTTAGAATTCCTTGAAATCATGCTTGGCAGAGAAGGATATCAAGTAGAAATCGCCGAAAGCGGAGCCAAGGCCACTTCCATTCTTAAAAAAACAAAAATCGATGTGATGATCACAGATATTTCCATGCCTGAAATGGACGGAATTCAATTACTTTCAAAAGTGAAACAGAACCAGCCAGAATGTGCAGTAATCATCATGACCGCACACGGATCTACTGGCAGCGCAGTAGAAGCAATGAAGCTAGGTGCTTCAGATTATTTAACCAAACCCTTCCAAATCGAAGAAATGAAGTTGGCCATAGAAACGGCCATAAAAGCGATCGCTTTGGAAAAAGAGAATCGGATTCTAAAATCTGAGTTGGGATTAAAGTTTTCACTAAATAACATCATTGGCACCTCTGCAGTAATGCAGGAAGTTTTCGATTTAGTGAAACGAGTTGCACCCACAAAATCGAATATTATGATTCTTGGGGAAAGCGGGACTGGAAAAGAGCTAATTGCCCACTCCATTCATTCAAATAGTGGAAATCCTGCGGCCCCTTTTGTGGTGATCAACTGTGCGGCTGTTCCTGAATCTCTATTTGAAAGTGAACTCTTTGGGCACAAAAAGGGCTCGTTTACCGGAGCCGTACAAGACAAAATTGGAATATTTGAACAGGCGAATAATGGAACCCTATTTTTGGATGAAGTAGGTGATATTCCATTGAACATTCAAGTGAAGCTTCTTCGCGCAATCCAACAGAAGGTGTTTCGACCCATTGGCGGCACTGAAGACGTTACAGTGGATGTTCGGTTGATCTGTGCTACCAACAGAAACCTTGAAGATCTCGTGAGTAAAGGTTTGTTTCGCGAGGATCTTTTTTATCGCCTCAATGTAATTCAAATTCGACTTCCCGCTCTTCGTGAGAGAAAAGAAGATATTCCTACCTTGGCGGAACATTTTTTACATCGATTTAGTCTTGTGATGGGAAAACAAATTAAATCCATTAGCAAAGAGGCGATGCGATACCTATCGAACTACACATTCCCTGGCAACGTGAGAGAATTGGAAAATATTATCGAGCGGGCAGTGGCTCTGGAAAATCAATCCACCATTCTGCCAGAGAGCTTGCCTCAAAAGCTATTGTTGCAAAAAGACTCCGTAAGTCCGATGCCCCCCCCTCTACCAAATCAGACGCAACAGTCCCCTACTGCTGTGGACGGAAACAACTTTGATCTCGAGAAAGGTGTGGAAAACTTTGAGCGCCAACACATTATGAGGGCGTTGGAAGAAACTAAGGGCGTGAAGAAAAAAGCAGCTGAATTGCTAGGAATCAGCTTTCGTAGCCTGCGCTATCGAATTGAAAAGTACGGAATTAGTGACCCGAACCCCGAAGAAAAAGAGTGAGCCACCGCATTTCTTCGATATACTGAATGCATGGCCATGCATTCAATTGGAATCTTTTTTGCGGCACTTTTCGGTCTTTGTTGGGGAAGCTTCCTAAATGTTGTTATTCATCGATTGCCCATCGGCGAGAGTGTTGTTTTTCCTAGAAGTCGTTGCCCAAAATGCAAAAACGTTCTTCGTTGGTATCACAATATTCCTGTAGTTTCTTGGGCTGTTCTTCTTGGTAAATGTGGTTTTTGCTCCGCAAAGATTTCTTTTCGATATCCCTTGGTAGAAATTCTCACAGGAGTATCCTTTTTTTTCGTGGCGCTAGTGACAGAGAATATGCTGGCCTGGCCTTTCTATTTTGCTTTGTTTTCCATCATGATTGCCGGCACTTTTATCGATTTAGATCATTGGCTGTTACCAGATAAGCTCACTATTCCTGGAATCGTAATTGGCTTTCTTGGTAGCCTTCTGGTGTTACCCATCCACTACATAGATTCCATTCTTGGAATTCTTTTCGGTGGAGGAATTTTACTGACCATTGCCTGGGGATATTACGCCGCCACAAAAAAAGATGGCCTAGGCGGCGGAGATATAAAATTCTTAGCCATGGTGGGATCATTCCTCGGCATCAAAGGAGCTTTAGTAACTTTAGTTCTGTCGTCTTTTTTAGGATCTATTCTAGGAATCTTTCTCATTCTGTTTCGAAAAAAAGCCACCACTACCGCTGTTCCTTTTGGTCCATTTTTGGCAGCAGGAACCGTATTAGCCTTTTTCTTTGGCGAGTCTCTTTGGCAGTGGTATTTTAATTTCTAATGTTACGATTTTTTCGAAAAAACACGATCTTTCATGCAGAACGAGCAAATCCAGACGCAGAAGAGTTGAAGATTCGCTTTCGTAGACGCGTATTAGGCCTTACTTTTTTAGGATTCCTTTTGATTCTAGGAGTTCCAGTAGTTAGGTCAATCCAGCTAGATCTATCAGCAAGAAATAATGCCCGCCTACTCGCTCAAGTGTTTGTAGACTCTAGATCCTTAGCGGCTTTGTCTAGATCGCCTGTTTCCCTAGCGCTGAGCACAGATGGAAAAACGTGGGAAAGACGCTTCCACCTACCAGGAGAGGATTGCTCTCAACTGGCAGAGGGTCCATCGCAACTTTTCTTATTTGATAATGCTTGGAAAGTGCAGATGAAGACTTCCTCCGGAGAGTCCAAACAAGGCCAGCTGATCTGCCTTCACCCTCAAAAAGGTGTGCTACTCGAGGGAGAGCCTCTACAATCTGGGGCCCTCTTGATCGCTACCAAGTGGGATGGAGAGGAATTTAATCCCTCTTACCTGTTATTTTCCGAGTTCGGATCAGAAGTGCAATTGGTGAGTAATCGCCGCCCCTAGAAGATTTTACTCAACGCAACCCACGAAAAAGATTGGAAAAATTCGCTGAACACAAAAGTCCACTTGTATCGATCATTTATCTGATTAAAATACTCAAGTTGAGCTCCTCTTTCACCGAAGCGTGTAGAAATGAACACGAGAACGTTCTTTCTCACGATTCTAACTCTTCTTTTGGGCACTACTTCTGTGTCTGCCGAAGACCTTTGTTACGATGAGAAGCCATCTTTAGAACAATCTGGACAGTGGGACTTTTCCACTTTGCCGCGCTTTGATTTCTATTTGCCCTCTAAAAATATTTACGGCTCATTTTTGACTCACGCCGCACTCCACTTGCAGTTCCAGGACAAATTATGGATTTCCTTTGATCACATTCTGCCAAAAAATCAGGTGGGTTTGGCGTATACCATTCACCGCCTTCGCATTGAAATTGGACAACCAGATTCTCCTTCCCACTTTCTCTTTGATCAAGACTTCACCCAAGGCTGTTCGGGGCCAGGAATGTCTTTTTTCCCTGGAGAATCCCACCAACTACCTGCCATAGAGGTTCCATTTTTGCCTCCGCAAAATGGTCCTGAAGTTCTGCCCGTGAAGATACAATCCTGGGGACGCCTCTAGTTTTTCTGAAGACAGAATGTTACTGCTCATAGGTAATGAATCAAAAACCACATACCGTTGAACTCTTCACAGAAGTCGCCCCAAAGTATGAATTTTTAAACGCCCTAATGACGGCAGGGATGGATAAAGGCTGGAGAAAAACCATGCTTTCCATCTGCGAGTCTGCGTTGGGAGAAAAACCGAACCAAGCCCTTGATTTGGCAACCGGCACCGGTGATGTGGCGAGAATGATGGCAGACCGCTGGCCTCAGGCGAAAATTTTGGCTTCTGATCCTACGATGGCCATGCTGGAAGTAGGAAAAAAGAAAGCCCTTCAACCTAAATCTCCAAAAGCTCATAAGCGAATTCAGTGGATCGAAGGAATTGCAGAGTCTATTCCATTGGAATCCAATTCTGTGGATGTCATTACCATTGCCTTTGGCTTTCGTAACGTGAGTGTGGAACTTCGCCAAAAGGCAGCAGAAGAAGCAGCCCGGGTTTTGAGACCTGGAGGCGTATTTGCCATTTTAGAGCTAGGACTTCCCCGCCCAAAAATTTTAAAAGCGCCCTACAGCTTTTTGCTAAAACAAGGAATGCCTCGCTTCGCAGGATTGTTTGCGCCAAAGGGACCCTATGAATATTTGGCTCAGTCTGTTTTAGACTTTCCGCCCCCAGATCAAATCAAAAAAATGTTGTCGAAGGCGGGTCTTTTGGCTTTTGCACCTCGACCCTTGAGCGCAGGAATGTGCTGGTTATACGTGGGCAAAAAACCCGCGCAAACTTAAGTTCGCTCGTATTCGCTCCATCCATCATTGGCTTGTTTTTTCCTGTCTTGCTCTTCGGTGAACAGGCGTTCAATATCTTCTCTTGCTTGTTTCGCCAAGGAGATTCGGTGCTTTTCATTGGTCCGCTCGCTAGCTAACTTTTCCATTAGCTGATGGTCGAAGTGCCAAAACTTTTGCGCTAATCCAAATGCGTGGTGACGGTGATAATCCAGCGATTCCAAAACTCGTCTGCCAAGCCGGAGAGAAGAATCAAAGGTCTCTCGTTCCCAATCAGAAACCCCACGCCCCACCAACTCAAACACATGGGCCACATTTCTGGCTCGGCATATAATTTTTAAATGAGGGAAATGCTCTCTGGCTAAATCCACCACTCGCAAATTACTTTCCACATCGTCGATGGCAACGACTAAAATTTTTGCCTTTTTCGCTCCAGCGGCCTCTAACAAATCCAATCGCGTGGCATCACCATAAAAGACTTTAAATCCGAACTTCTTTAACATCTCGATTTGGGTGGGCTCGTAGTCAAGAACGGTACATCGAATTCCATTCGCAAAAAGAAATCGCCCCACGATTTGCCCTACTCTTCCAAACCCGGCAATGATTACTGGAGAATCGTCTGACTCCACTTTCTGCTCTAAAGATTGACCTCCGCCTTCGAGAGCTTTGGCGAGTCCAAGCTCGTAGAGTTTGACCAAAAGAGGAGTCAGCAAAATAGATACGGCGCTAATGGCCACCAACAATCCGCGTTCTTTTTCGTCGATGATGGGAATGGCTTTGGCTGCATCAAATAGCACAAAGGCAAACTCACCCACTTGCGACAGAACAATAGCAAAAAAGGGAATCTGTTTTCGTGGAAGACCAAAAAAGAATCCAATTCCCAAATGAAGGGCACACTTGATAACGAAAAGTCCCAGCACAGCGCCCAAAACTAAGAGAGGATTTTCTTGCACCAGACTCAATGGCACACTCATGCCCACAGAAATAAAGAATAGTCCCAGCAGCAATCCTTTGAACGGTTCGATATCTGTTTCTAAGGCATGACGATATTCAGAGTCGGCCAACAATAGCCCCGCCATAAACGCGCCTAATCCCATCGAAAGCTCTAGGCTTTGCATCAGCAAAGCCATTCCCGTCACTAACAATAGCGCCAAGGCCGTAAACACTTCGCGCAGATGGAGTCCGGCAATGAAAGAAAAAATTCTGGAAAGTAAAAGTCGGCCCACCACAAGAACTGCCAGCAAAATTCCTAAAATCTTAAAGAACGAAACCCATCCGCTACCTTCCTGTGAATTAGCAGCACCAAGTAAAGGCAAAATTGCAATCATAGGAATGACAGCAATGTCTTGAAACAAAAGAATGGAAAATGCGCCTTTTCCCGACTCAGAGTTTAGTTTTCCCTTTTCATTAAAAATCTGAAGCACAAGGGCTGTGGAAGAAAGCGAGAATCCCATTCCAACCAAAATGGAAATGGGTACAGAAAGTCCGAGCATCCATGAGCCTAGCGAAAAGGCCAAGAAACAGGAAGCCACCTGGGCCCCGCCCATTCCGAAGATCGGCATTCTTAGTTGCCAAAGTTTTTTGGGCTCTAGTTCCAGTCCAATTAAAAACAATAATAAAACGACGCCAAACTCTGAGAAGTGCAGAATGTCTTCCACATTAGTGACGAATTGAAATCCCGCGGGCCCAATGATGATTCCCGCCAGAAGATACCCAAGCACAGAACCAAAACCCAATTTTTTTGTGATAGGAACAGCCACCACGGCGGCCATCAGAAAGAGTACGGCTGACCATAAAAAACCGTGCATACCTTACACCTTCCCAATCATTGGATTACAAATTTCAAGAATGCGATCTCGTACTTTTTCTGCATGAGCAGCCAATACATCTTCAGAAACCTTTAGGGCGTGGTGCAGAACAATAGGGCGGTGCCATTTCATGCCACACAATTTTGCCGTTTGCTCATAAGCCGGAAAAAAACTTTCTATAGGAAAAGAATTGTAACCGGAGGGAGCATAACTTTCAGCGGGCCCCCCCGTGGTAATCGACAAAAGAAAATCCTTTCCCCTCAAAGCATTCCCACCGTCGCCATAGGCAAAACCCAATTCTAAAACCTCGTCAAACCAAAGTTTAAGAAGCGGAGGCATATTGTACCAATAGAACGGGTGCTGAAAAACGATCAGGTCGTGTTCCAAAAGTAGATTTTTTTCTGCCTCCACATCTAAAAAAAACTCTGGGTAAATTTCGTAGAGTGAACGAAAAGTTAAATTCGGAAGCAAAGCCAATTGTTGAGTGATTACTCGATTGGCTTTGGATCCACCATGATTAGGGTGGGCATAGATACAAAGTGTTTTTTTCACCTTTCCATCATAAAGGACGATGGAAAAAATCGTAACCCTGATGTTGAATTCCGTAAAAATCTACATCTAACGATTTTTAGCCCTAAGCATGAACGCAACTATGGATCGCTATTTGAGTAACTTTTTGGCGATCTCTAAAAATCGATCGGTGGTAAGGGCCTGTAAAGCATCGGATCGAGCTTCAGTGGGCTTGGGGTGAGTCTCTAACATAACGCCGGCGAAACCCATGGCCAGAGAGCCTGCGGTGCAAGCCTCTAAAATTTGTTTGGTACCAGTGGCATGAGAAGGATCAATGATCACTGGCAAACCGTAACGATGTTGCATGAAGGCAGCACCAGCAAGATCGAGAGTGTATCGCAATTCTCTTTCTAGCCCACGCACCCCCCGTTCACACAAAATGATATTTTTGTTTCCTTCCGCCAGAAGATATTCCGCGGCGGCGGCCCATTCTTTCAAGCTGGCTCCAGCATTTCGCTTTAAGAGAACGGGCTTACCAGAACGCCCTAATTTTTTTAATAGAGCGAAATTCTGCATATTTCTTGCGCCGATTTGAATGATGTCCAAGAACTCTATGGCCTCAGAAACATCGTCTTCGGAAAGCGCTTCAGAAATTGCGGCTAATCCGTTTTCGTGGGCCACAGAGGAAAGTAATTGATACCCTTCTCTCCCCATGCCTTGAAACTCATGAGGAGAAGTTCTAGGTTTCACAGCCCCGCCGCGCAACACTTGCACGCCGGCGTCTTTCAATGTTTTGGCGGTTTCCTTCAAGGGGTTCGACGGATCCAAGGAACAAGGACCGGCAATCCAAACCGGGTTGGAAAAGTTTTGAAAAAGGATGGGCGATGATCGTCCGGGCACAGCTACCTTTACGGCCTGCTGTCCATCGAGAGCATCTAATAAGGGTGTTTTGCTGGAGATTTTTGAGACTTCTCCTAGCTGGGATAGCTGCTCAAGAATCTGCTTTGGTTTCCAAATGCTTAGATCCGCATTCACTTCCCAAAGGCCTGCTGCCACGGAACTATGTTCGAGTCCGAGCGCCACAAATCGGTCTTTGGCCGTAGCATCTGAAACGTTTGAATGTAATCGAATGACCATAGTTCTATTGTACCCTTGGAAGCTGCCTCCACCTATAGAGCAGCTTGCCACACCGAGCCAAGGATTTTTTTTAAGCCAAGCAAACCTTGGCTTATATCCTGATTTTCCAGGGTGTGGGTAGCGATTTCCTTCCAACGGGGGGCCCTTTTTTGGAAAAGCCTTTCCAGGTCGGAAAAAGTCTGTAGTTTTCCTATTTTCCGTCGATCGGGATGGGGTTCTAGGCGCTGCCAAAGTGTCTCCGGTGAGACAGACAAAAGAATCTTTGGAAAGGGGCAAGATTTCAGCAAATCAAAAGACTCTTGACCGTCCACCACTCCCCCTCCCAAAGCCACCAATAATGGCTTTGTCTCCGGGGCTAAAACTGGGTTCAAATCCGATCCTGAAACAGTTGATGATGACAAAGAAGCGGCATCCGCCTGACACTCCAAGATTTCTCGAAGAAGTTTTGCCTCGAGCGAGCGAAAGGCTTCGATTCCTTGGGCATCTACAAAGCCTAAAATGGACTGCCCCACGCGACGTTCGATTTCTGCGTCTAGGTCTAAAAATTGTAACCCATTCCACCCCTTTAGGGCCTGCCCTAGGGTTGTTTTTCCCGAAGCTCGAAACCCAACTAAAAATGCCAGCTTCATCCGGGAATGGCCTCTTTCAATACTTGAAGGGATTGCCAGAAATGAGGAAAACTTTTCCGCACGCAGTCCCGCCGATCAGGTTCAAAACCGGGCTCAAAAAACCCCACCACCCCATAAGCCATTGCCATTCGATGGTCACCTTGGGTGGGCAGAAAAATTACCTCTTTTGGGTGAACGATTCTAGACTCAAAATCCACCCAAAATCCATCTTCGGTGCATTCCCCTTTTGCGCCCATACGCTGGGCGGCCTGAACTAAAAACTTTGAACGATCGGTTTCCTTGAAACGTAAGTGAGACGATTCCTGAATGACTAACTTCGATTTTCTTAAAGCTGCATAGGCCCACAGAGGAGGCGCAAGATCTGGGGTATCTTTCAAAGAAATCGGCTTGCCTTGATCGATCTGGTCTAAAAGCTCCGGTAAAATTCGATCTCCTTGGATGGATTCCCCATTCATCCAGCTTTCAAAATGTAAGACGCGGGCAATGACTTCTAAAAACGCTAAAGAGGAAAAATCTCGTTCGATAGTGAAAGAAAATCGTTTCTTCTTCTCTTTTAGACTGAGTCGAATGGTTTTTTCCATCCACTCCGCAACCACGCCAATTTTTTCGAGATACTGTAACGTCATTTGTAAATAAGGAAGAGACTTTCTATTTCCCAGAATCTCGAGTTCGTAGGACTGAATTTTCCCTCGATACAACGCACCGGCCGCTGCAAGCAAACAGGCCGAAGCAAACTGAGACGATCGATCCATGGAAATTTCTTTCGGCAACTCCTTCCCCGTAGGAATCAAAAACTCCCCTTCAACTTCAGTTTTCTCCACAGAAAAAATAGAAGTAAATTCCTCCATGGGTCGATCAAGCAAACTCTTTTCCACCCGGACCTTCAATGGACCCTTTCGCAATAGATGAGAAAGCGCCAATAGAATTCGAAAACCTGTGGCTCCCTCGCCCACGGAAAGTGCATGATTAGGAGCCTGTAATTCAGAGTCTGGATACAAAGTGATTTTATCGCCATGTCGATCGCAATGCAGGCCCAAAGCCTCTACGGCCGACAAAAAGATTTCACTATCTTCATTTAGCGCAGCTTGGTGGATTTCTGTTACTACACCGCAGGCTGCGGCCAATGCATAAGCCCGTATGGTTTCACTTTTTGAACTAGGCACAAGAGTTTCTACAGCGCGCTTGGCAGTTCCCAATCGATCTTTTCCAAACCAAATGAGGTCTTGGGCTCTTGCTTGTTCTTTCCACCATTGTTGTCCATGCACATAGGTAATTTTTCGCTCTCTTCCCCAAATGGCCAAGGGGCTTTCTTCTTCTGAACGTTGAAACTGGGCATCGATCAACAAACAGAATTTCGATTCCGCCGGCAACGCCTGCACTAAGGCCTCTTGATAGATTCCGGGCCAAGTTGAAAGAAATGCATCGCCCTCTGGGCAAGGGCCCAACTTTCCAGAGTCCCTTTTCCAAATTTCAACTCTATAATTTTTATTTTCTAGGTATACCTTTACTGCTTGAGCAGCACCACCTCCGCCCGCGATCACCACCTTGGCCCCTGGTGAAATAGAGTAGTCTCGAAGAATTTTCCAAACCGCAGAGCCATCGGTATTTTCTCTTGCCCAAAGGGAATCTTCTTTGTGTAACGTATTGGTGGGACTCGGAAACGACAACTTGAATGGCTTGGTTACGCTGGCCCCCGCTACACCTAAGCGGTCCATCCAAAACAAAGTGTTTTCGCTCCAAGTGGCGCCAGGTTCGTCAGACAGAGGAACGTTCACATACCTTTGTTTGGCTCCTCGTTTTAAAAACACTCGGTTCCAAATTTCTTCGCCATATCGGTTGTCGGGATTGTCTCCTAATAATGCATACAAATCCGGACGCTGCTTAGTTTGTAAATAGGGCAAAACGGCAGAAAACGTTTCCTGCCCGGGAGCTGTGGCTCGCCCTTCCTCCGCAGCAAAATACGTCAAGTTTCCTGCCGCTTTAGACCAACGCCAAATACGACCACTGGCCCCCATGGCGGCAGAAACAAAAAACGGAAGCTCTTTTAGGGACTCGGCGTATTCCGCCAATTGCGCGAGGTCTCTCGAACTCGTTACAGGCGCGGCAATTTTCACCCCCGCTCCGTGTTCTTTTGCGCTGGCAATAAGCTCAGGCAATGAACTTCCAATCTCTTGCAAAGTTCCGTGCAAAGAAAAAAACGCATGTCGAGTGCGAAAGTTTCCGCCCCAACCCAAAGATTCTCCCACCAGACGGTCTAACACTAACCAGTCGAGATCCACGGCAAACCACGGGCGAATGGCCATCACATCTTTCCACCAACTTTGCCATGTGATCACATCCCAACTGCAATTTCCCGAGGCCAAAGGACCTGAGGCTTTTAGCCTTTGTGTGAGCACCAAACGGTGCGCCATCTCTGAGGGAAGTCTGGCCAAAAAGGAAAAAGCATTGGCTGGACTTAAGTCCAAATAGTCGAGCCGTAGCTCACAAAGAACCCGCGGATGCCCATACAACACTCTTTCTAAGCGTTGCTCCAGGGCTGCGGGGCTTTGTTCATTTCCAGTTATGCAAACGTGTGCCATACTGAGCCTCAAGCGTAACTCAGATTTGATCGGGGAGCGAGTTGAAGAGCAAGCTCCCGTTGGAATCTTTACGGGCTGAAAAACGGCTCGCCGCCAAACGAGAACAATATGAACGGCAACACTTACGGTACCCTTTTTCGAATCACCACTTGGGGCGAAAGCCACGGCCCGGCTTTGGGCGTTGTGATTGATGGTTGTCCGTCCGGTTTACCCTTACAAGAAGAAGACTTTCAAGAAGACCTACTGTTACGCCAGGGGGGGCAAGCCTCTTTCACCACCGCAAGAAAAGAAACGGATTCTGTCATTATTGAGAGCGGCGTGTGGCAAGGAATCACCACGGGCACTCCTATTTCGCTTCGTATTCTGAACCAAAACCAAAAGTCCGAAGACTATGAAAATGTAAAGGATGTGTTCCGCCCTGGACATGCGGATCTCACTACGCATTTAAAACACGGGCACCGCGATCCCAGAGGCGGCGGACGAGCCAGTGCAAGGGAAACCACCGCTAGAGTGGCCGCAGCGGTGGTGGCCAAAAAACTTTTGCAACTATTTCACGTAGAATTAGCGGCCTGGGTTTCTCAGGTGGGCCCCCACATCCTTGAAGAGGAAGATCCTGAAGCTGTGGCTCTTGTAAAAAAACAAAGGGCTTCTTCATTATTAAGAACGTTGCGCCCACAACCAGAAATTGAATCGCAGTTAGAAGTGTTAAAAAAGGTGGGAGACAGCTGGGGCGGAAGCATTCGTTGTTTGGTTACGGGTTTGCCTCCTGGTCTTGGGGAACCCATTTTTGATAAGTTGCCCGCTCTTCTCTCGCACGGATTATTAAGTTTGCCCGCAGCGGTGGCATTTGAGATTGGGTCGGGAAAGGCATTTTCCGAACTACCGGGCTCTGCCATTCGCGATGAGATTCATTCTACTCCTCAAGGACCCCGACCCAAAACGAACAAAACCGGAGGCGTTCTTGGTGGCATGACTACTGGAAATCCCCTCTATTGCTCAGTGAGCTTTCATGCACCCACCAGCATTCCACGTCCCATTCAAACGGCGAACAGCTCTGGAGAAACGAAAGAAATAGAAGTTTTCGGAAGACACGATTCTTTCCCACTACCAAGAGCTGTGCCCATGGTGGAAAGCATGGTGGCGCTTACTTTGATAGACCTTTTCCTGCGTGCTGGAAAAATACCGGAAAATCTTTTAGCGCTTTCAAAAGATCTTCGTTCTTAACTTGAATTCTTCGAATTTTTCCTGGTGCCTGCAACACAGACATTTTGATCTTTTGTTTGTCTCGTTTTTTATCGGAAGAAAACTGCTGACTCCACTTTTCTTCGGAGAGAAAAAATTCTTTTGGCAAATCCGAGCGAAGTTTTTGTAAGTGCTGAATAGCAATAAGGCTCATTTTTTCGCCTGATTTTCCCAGCAATAAAGGCTCTACTGCCATTCCCCACCAAACCGCTTCTCCGTGAGAAATTTTTCCTTTCGCCAAGGTTTCCAAGGCATGCCCAATAGTGTGACCAAAATTTAGTACCTCGCGAATTCCTTTTTGATCGAGCGGATCTTTTTGAACGATCGTTCTTTTCGTCTCTAAGCAAGAGGCCAAAAGTTTGGTGAAAACTTTGTTCACTTTTCCCGATTGCAAAAATGTTTCTAGGGCTGCACTGGCTTTGGATCCCTGAATCCAGAGGGTCTTCATCACTTCGCCCGCCCCACTCCAACGTTCTTTTTCCGGAAGAGAAGATAAAAACTCTGGGCAAATCCAAACTTCGTCGGCTGGATAAAAAGTTCCAGCGAAGTTTTTAGATTTTCCCGCTGTGGAATTTCGGTCCACCGCAGTTTTCCCGCCAAGGGTTGCATCCACCATGGCCAAAAGAGTGGTGGGCACAAGAATCAAGGGAGTGCCTCTTCGGTAAAGGCTAGCAGCAAAGGCTGAAAGGTCTAAACAAGCGCCTCCCCCGATGGCCACCAACGTTTGGCTTCGATCCATGTTTCGCGAAGCCATCCACTCTAAAAGATCTTCCAACTGGCTCCATTGTTTGCAGCTTTCGCCAGGAGGCAGGTCTCGGCTAGAAATGGTTTTGGGTCGAAACTTGGCTCCCGGGTCGCAAACGGCTACGCCGCCCGTGGCCTCTACGGCTTTTTGAAGACTGGCGAGATTGCTAAAAAAGCGCACTTTCGTGCGTTTTTGCCAGCGAAACTGAAGATCCCGTACGCTCATTTCCCAATCCTCTAACTAACCCATTTAAATTCCAAGGGAATTTACTTAATTTTTTTACTCAATCTTTCAGCGGTCCGAGCCGAAGAGTCAAACGTGAAAGCGTGTGTTTTTCTTCTTTTAACTCTTTTTGCCTCGGACGCCCAGGCCGCCGATCGATTTCGCGTGGATAGTGGCGTTTTGAAGAAAGATCCCACCACTTGGTTTGGGCGAGCTCCCGTTCGTGAACTTTCCTCCTACCCTCAGCAAGAACTTGAAGCAGAAAATAAAAAAGTGTTCGACCAGCTGAAACCAGGATCGAAAGTGATCATCATGAATTCGGTGAACGAGTTCGAAGACAACGTGGGCCGCATTGTAGACAAGTTTGAAGATGGTTCCGTGCGAGTGGAGCTTCCGAACGGCAAGAGATACAAAATCAGAGGAAAAAATCTTTCTGTTTTGGTTTCACCGGAAGTGAAATGTGGAAAAAGCTTCGAAACAGAAATTTGCAAAGGCGATAAAGTGTTTTATCCCTCCGTTTCTACTTCTCTCTATGTTCCGGAAGCTCCCGTAGAGCATGTTTTCCAAAATGGAACGGTGGTGGTGAAAGACGGAGCCGCCACCTTTATTCTAGATCTGCAGCAAGTGGGCAAGGCCGTGGACTGCAGCCCGCAGAAAATGTCGCTCTGTAAGGGTGATTATGTGATGGCCGAAGGGTATCGAAACAACGCTCGCTTTGATTTCGAAGGAACCGTGGAACAGGTTTACACCCACGGATTGGCGTTGGTGAAAAGTGATGGCTTTTGGATGTTCCCCATCGATGTGGAAGCCGTAAAAGAGCGCACCGAATCGGAACAAGCCGAGAAGAATCCTGCCGTGATTACCACCAGCACGGGACGTGTGAAGCAATTGCCTTATCGTGTGACCGAAGAGATAGAGCCGGCCTTGCCTGAACTCAAGGGCTCGGGCGCCCCTAGCGATGCAGGTGCCGATACAGGAAGCGGCGCTCAGTAACTCATCATTCAACGGAACGAGTTTACATTTGAATTGGACTGGCGCCCATTGACCGCCCTATTCGTTGCCTTCGAGATAGGTATATCCATCAAGACCTTGTTCGTAGAACTGCAAGAACTTTCGGCCCTCTTGAATGTTCATTCGTTTGGTCTTCAAAGCATTTTCCACCGCAAAACGCATTCGCTCCATGAGCGCTGGCTTGAAATATTCTACGTATTCGAGAACCTGGGTAACGGTGTCACCCTCCACTAAATGATCGATTTCGTATCCATCCTCTTTAATGGACACATAAACTGCATCGGTATCTCCGAATAGGTTATGCATATCTCCCAAGATCTCTTGGTAGGCACCCAACAAGAAGATTCCGATATAGTATTCTTTGGTAGGATCCACAGGATGCACTTCCAAAGCGTATTTCACGTCTTTTACGTCGATGAATCGATCCATTTTTCCATCAGAGTCACAAGTGAGATCCACGAATGTGGCCTTTCTCGTGGGTTCTTCGTTCAATCGATGAATGGGCATTACAGGAAACAACTGACGAACGGCCCAATGGTCTGGCGCCGATTGGAAAACGGAGAAGTTGCAATAGTAAGTATCGTGAAGTTCTTTGTCTAAAGCCTCTAGGTCTTCTGGACGCTCCGACAACTCTTTAGAAAGTTTTTGGATTTTTCCAATAATCGCCCAAAAAATCTGCTCAATCTGGGCCCGCTCTTTAAGCGTGAGGTAACCAAGATTGAAGAGCTTGATGGAATCTTCTTTTGCTTGAATAGTGTCGTGGTAGAGCTCATTCATATTTCTCAGCGAAATCTTATTGTAGATCTCCCATAGCTCGACCACCTTTTCGTGATCTTCTGGAGAGGGCTGAGGTGGAGACGTATTTTTTAGAATTTCATGAGTTCCCAAAACGTTGAACACCAAAACCGCATGGTGTGCGGTGAGAGCTCTACCCGATTCGGTAATAATGTCTGGATGAGGAAGCTCTCGTTCTTCGCAAATGGTCTGAATAGCACTAACCACGTCATTGGCGTATTCTTGTTCAGAATAGTTTAGAGAGTTTTCCCAGTTGGTCTTGGATCCGTCATAATCCACGCCCAAACCGCCACCCACGTCGAGGTATTGAAGTTTAGCGCCCATGGAATAGAGGTCGGCGTAAATTCGGCAAGCTTCCTGTAAGGAATCTTTAATGGGACGGATCGAGGTGATCTGCGACCCGATGTGAAAGTGAAGAAGCTGCAAGCAATCAAGAGCGCCCTCTTTTTTCAAGAACTCCACACCTTCCACGATCTCAAGAGCGGTGAGGCCGAATTTCGATCTTGGACCAGAACTATCCACCCATTTTCCAGCGCCCTTGTTTTCTAACTTTGCGCGGAAACCGATTCTTGGTTTGATGTCTAGGCTTTTGGCCACTTGGAACAAAAGAGGCAATTCTTGAAAACGGTCAATTACGATGACGATGTTTCGTCCAAGTCGAGAAGCCAAAAGAGCGGTTTCAATATATTCTTTGTCTTTGAAGCCGTTACAAATCAACATGGCCTCAGGGTTGTCTAGGAGTGCAAGGGCCACCAAAAGCTCTGGCTTCGAACCGGCCTCTAATCCTAAATTGGTTTCCGCACCAAAACGAACCATGGCCTCTACCAAGTGGCGCTGTTGGTTTACTTTGATGGGATACACTCCGCGGTATTTTCCTTTGTAACCAAAAGTCTGAAATGCGGTATGGAAAGAATCGGCGAGAGACTTTACTCGTGTTTCCACGATATCTGGAAAACGAATCCAAAGGGGAGCTCTTAGTCCGCGATCCACGAGATCGTTCACCAATTCGTACAAATCTAAACTTGGTCCACCGTTTCCTTTTGGAGTAACACAAACTCGGCCATTGTCACTGACGGTAAAAAATCCAGCACTCCAGCCGTTTACGTTGTAAAGGCTAGCACTCTTTTTTACGCTCCAAGGTTCTAAGGAATTCCCCGTATTGCCCATGTCAAAAAGCTCTCCTCGATCGTTTTCTAAAGGGGCACTCTAATCACCTTTTCCCTCTGCGACAAAGGTTTTTTTTCCTCGAAAAGACGAATCAAACTTTCGCTCCGCATCCTTTTTTGCCCAGTGGGGAAGAAGGAAAAATTTTGAGAAAAGGGAGATTTTTTTGCACTAGGGGGTGCCTTTTTCTTGAACTTAGCGCATGATTTTCAAGTTCTAACGAAATTGCGCACGTATTTGGCGCCTGAACCATGAAGGAGTAAGTAGAAATGAGCGAAGTTTTGGTTGTTGCCTCCAAGGTAAAATCCTACATCAAAGATAAGAGCCAAATGAACACCAGTGGATCGGTTCCCGAAGAATTGTCCAAAAGAGTGGTGGCTTTGTTAGACAAAGCCATCGAGAACGCAAAGGCCGACGGTAGAAAAACCGTTATGGACAGAGACGTTCCCACGAACCTCTAATTTTTATTGGTTCAAACGGAAGAGGAGCCCTTTTGGGGCTCCTTTTTTTTTGACGTGAAGATCGATTTGCGACTGAGAAACCGGCAAGCTCAAGACTCAGAGCGCGACTTCCTGGGTACCCTATTAAAGAGCAACCACTTCACTCACTTCTGGAACAGCTTGTCGAATACGGGTTTCGATTCCCATTTTCAAGGTTGCGGTGCTAGAGGGGCAACCCGAGCAACTGCCTTGCATATACAAATACACAATGCCGTTCTCGAATCGTTCAAACACCACGTCTCCACCGTCCATGGCTACGGCAGGACGAATGTCTCTATCCAAAACTTCTTTGATCTTACGCTCTAGTTCTGTCTCCCCTTCTTTGGCGGGAGCAGACTGAAGATTGAGAGCACTAACAGCGGGTTCTCCCGAGGCCACGTGGTCTTTCAAGGCTTCGCGGGTTTTCTGATCAAGAATTTCCCAATCGCCGTCGTCATTTTTTGTGACTGACACGAAATTCAAGCCAATCATACAAGAAGACACACCAGGAATGGCCATCAAGCGCTTTGCCAAAGGAGAGGATTCGGCGGAAGATTTATCCGTAAAGCTCGCACTCCCCCGCGGCATTAAAGTGTGATCATCCAAAACATATTTTAAGGCGTTTGGGTTTGGGGTGAACTCTAGTCGGATGTCTACGGTTTTTGCTTCCATGGGGATGCTCCTTGTGAAGTTTAGGATCTACCATAGTTTCCAGAGAAATTCAGCCCTTCAGGCGGTTACAAGAAGTCGGAAATTCGGTACACTTTGAGGCCTAATTACTCAATGGGGGTTTTGATGATGTTGCGCTGGAAGCTGGTTTCGATCCTGGGAGCCCTACTTTTTCCTTTGGCTTGTTATCCTCAAGGGCAAGTAAGCGAATCCAAGGCCCAAAAAGTTCAAGAAACGAAGCTTCCCAATGGATTGAAGGTGGTGGAATACCGATTGCCCAATGGCTTGCAGTTACTCATGGTTCCCGATTCCTATGCCCCCGTGGTGGATTTTCAGCTGTGGTTTCGAGTGGGATCTGCGGCAGAAAGGTTAGATCCCAACCTCAAAAGAACAGGATTAGCCCACCTGTTTGAGCACATGATGTTCCGTGGAACGAAAAAGTATCCCGACCAAGTCTTCGACAAAAAACTTACCGAAGCCGGAGCCGTTGGCATGAATGCCACTACCTGGCTAGACCGGACCAACTATTTCCAATCGGTGCCCAAAGAAAAAATGGAACTTGTTTTTGAATTGGAAAGTGATCGTATGGTCAATCTCAAGATCAATGAAAAGCTCTTTCAAACGGAAATTGGTGCCGTGGTTGGAGAGAAAAAAATGCGCGATGACAAGCCCGGAAGCCTTGCCTATGAATCGCTTTGGAACTTGGCTTTTCAAGAATCTCCCTACCGATGGAGCGTCATTGGCAGCCTAGAAGACATCAAAGGTTTCACCGTAGACAATGCCAACTATTTTTATCGTACCTATTATGCTCCCAACAATGCCACCTTAATTCTTCTTGGAGACTTCACAGTGGAAAAGGCGGTTGCCCTTACGGAAAAATATTTTGGGAAGATGAAGTCTCAAAAAATTCCAGATTTTACAAAGTTCCAAGAACCCGCACAAAAGAAAGCCAAACAGGCCACGGTGGAACATCCGTTGGCCAATAGTGATATCTTAATGATGGGATTTCACGTTCCGCCAATTACTCATTCGGATATGGCAAGTTTAGACGTAGCTGCTTCAATTTTGGCTTATGGAAACAGTTCCTGGTTAGAGCAAGAATTGCAACAGAAGGGAAAAGTCACCGGCGTTAGCGCCTCAGTAAGCAAAGCCAAATATCCCGGCCTCTTTATTGTGAGCGCTCAAATCGCTAAAGGACAATCCACCTCAGAGGTCGTGGAAGAGATCAAAAAATCCTTAAAAAAAATGCGCAATGGTTCCTTTTCTGAAGAGGAAATCCAGCGCGCAAAAAATCAATACCTTTTGTATTCCTACCAAGAACTCGCGAGCATTAGTCAAGTTGGTAAGAACCTAGGAGAATCTGTGTCTAGTAGTGGAAACTATTTGAGAGACTTCGATATTTTAGAAGAAGTAAAAAAGGTTTCAAAATCCGACATTGAACGAGTGGCCAACGCCTACTTTCAAGACCATCAATTGACACAAATTATCGTGACTCCCGCCACCAAGGAGAAAAAATGAAAAAGCTTCGAAACTGGATGTTCTACTGCCTCGTCTCTTCCGCACTTTTCTTGAGCGAAATCAGTTTTGGGCAAGAAGGCTATCGACTGATCCAAGAAGGCCAAAATCAGAATTTTATTTATGAGCGCGACCAAAAATCCTTGGTTACTTCCGTGGACTTTGTGATCCGCGCTGGAAATCTTTCGGACCCGAAGGGAAAAGAAGGCCTTGCTGCCTTATCGTTTGCCAGCCTACTTAGAGGAACCAAAGACAAAGATAGAAAAAAATTCGATGCCGAGATTGAGAAGCTCGGCGCCTCGATTGGGGTAGACACCGCCAGCAGTAGAACCATCATCAGCCTAGATACCATCGAAGATAACTATGAAAAAAGTGTGAAGCTCCTGGCCGAGGCAGTTTTAGAACCACGGTTAGACGAAAAGGAATTGGCTGCCCTAAAAGTAGAAGTCTTAGCTGCCCTTCAACAAGAAAAGTCCAACAATCGCGCTCTTTTGAAACGTGCCATTCGGAAAGTGATTTTTGCCGGATCGGCCTTAGAAATTCCTCCTTTGGGAAACCTTACTTCCATTCAAAAAATTACCTCGGAAGACATTCGTGCCTTTTTACAGTCGCAAATCGTACAAGAGAATATTGTTATTGCCGTAAATTCTAATTTAGAAGAACAAAAAGTTCGCGAGCCCCTCGAACGTTTTTTTCGTCCTCTCGCTAAGGGAACAAAAAACGCTCCCGCTCCGTGGAAAAGAAACCCCATTCAGGGTCAGCGCCTAGTTTTAATTGAACGGCCAGGTTCATCGACCACGGAAATGGCAGTAGGCCATTTCGGCATTGAAGCCAATCGCCCCGATCGAGAGGCCTTAGAGCTTGGGTTGTTTCTTTTTGGTGGTGACATGAGTTCTCGACTTTTTCAGGAACTCCGTGCCAAAAAGGGTTGGACCTATGGGGTGTATTCTTCCTTTCAATTTGTAGAAATCCCTCGAAGACACGGCAGTGCATTTGTGATCTATTCGTTTCCCCATGCAGAACACACACAAAAAGCCCTGACAAAAACTCTGCAACTCTATCGAGACTATGCAAAAAATGGAGTGACGGCGAAGGAATTGGCTTTTGCCAAAAATACCATGAAAAATTCCTATGCTTTTCAGTTCGCCTCGTCGCGAGCGAAATTGACGGGAAGATTATACGAATTTCTTGATGGTGCCCCCCTCTTACCGGTGGAGAACTATCGAAAATTGATCGATGGCATGAACGTCTCTCAACTGAGAAAATCCATTCAAGCCGTCCATGATCCAAATAATTTGTGGATTGTCTTAGTGGGTGACCCCAAAGCTCTAGAAGAAGCACAAAAATCCTTGAAACAAGTAAAAGAAGTGGTTCGGTTTACACCGGACCAACTGATTCCCTAGCTAGGAAAACATAGAAGCGGGTCTCCAGATTGGGATGGGATCGGAATCTTCTATTAGAATCCAAAGAAACTACAAGGAAAGATGTTTCTTTAAGAATGCTCGAATGTCTTCCACCTCTTGCCGTGGATCAATGGTGTGCTCTTTGCGGTACGTCTTCCATTGAATTCGCATTCCCATACCCGCCAGCGCATAGGCTTGCTTTTGCGTCTCTTCCCAAGAAAGAAGTGCATCCTCGGTTCCGTGTGTGAGTAGAATTTGCTGACTTCTTGCAGATCCGGAAAGCTGTTCGGGGAAACGTTCCACTCCATGGATAAAACCGCTGATTCCCACTACGCAACCAAAAGGTTCTGGCGACAAACATGCTAGTTCCATCACCATCAAACAGCCCTGAGAGAAGCCGAACAAAGCGATATCCTTGGACTTCCAACCTTGTGACTGAATTTCCTCTAAGCACTCAAAAAGGAGATTTCTACTCCGGGTAATGCCAGCGTCGCGGTTTCCAAAGAGGTCAAACCAAGAATATCCGGTAAAATAGGTGTCAGGAGCATTGACCATCAAGTAGTTCATTTCAGGGATTTCTAACAGCTTCGGCAAGAAACGGTATCCCTCATAGCTGTCTCCCAATCCGTGTAAAACCAACATTAACCGTTGGTTATCTTCCTTTTTCGCCGGCACGAACCAGGAATCTAAACTTCGAACTTCCACCACATTTCCTCCCAAAATCCCTCAAAATTTCGAGGGTTTCTACCGATCTGTATTTACAAGGAGATTGAACGAAATGGCAACGAAAATTCTCGTCGTAAAAACGGAAGACGCAACTTCATTTCAACCGAATTGGCCCAATGCGGAGCCCGTCGAACTTCAAACATTGAACCAACTTTTGCCAACCTTGCCAAAAGAGAATCCCGTCATTCTCCTAGCTCCGAAATCGCTAAGAAACCACGCAATCATCCAAGGCGTGATCGACGCTGGATTTGCTCTCACCTGCCTATTTTTCCAAGACCAAGAGCAGGCAAATCAATATGCCCAGCCATTGAATTTTCTTTCGGGTGAAAAACGCACCTTGGGAGTGAAAGACAATCTCACCAAGGGGAGCACGATCTATACGGAAACTTTTTTTAATGCCGGAAAAGTGGGCGAGCGCTTAGACGCATGTTATCGCTTTGCTCGTGAAGCCATGGGACCTTCTCGCTCTGTGGAACTTTGGGGCGCCTTTCATTCGCTTCTTTTTTTGGGAATTCACGCTTTGCCTGAACAAGGAGAAAAAGGAACCGGTGAGCGAGTGGATGTGCAAGTGGGTTCTGACAGCCAGTGTTTTGCTTTTTCCATTCGTTTTGATTTTCCCCCCGAAAAGTGGCCAGAGCTTCGACGAAGCGCCCTTCTAGAAGTTCCAAGATCCGCCATCGACTTTTTTGAGCTTCGTTACCTACAACAGGCGAAAAAAGTAGAAATTCTAGCGATCTGTTTCTTGAATTCCAAAAAGCCTCTCTCCATGGAAGGAATTTCCTTCCACGTAGATTCCAGCTTGGAAAAAACGGAAGACGTAAAAGAATATCAATTCCAAAGCTTTGGCAGCATGAAGGGATCCAACCCAGAAGAAAAACGGGTGATCAAAGGTGGATTTAAGAAAAAATTCTCCGAAAAAATAACTGTGAAAGGTGATGCACCAAAACCGGAAGAAACCCAAACGATCACGGCTGAAAAAGTGGTTGATGCCGATAATGGAAACTTTCTTGTGCAAGGAGAAGTTTTACAGCCGGCACCAAAGGTGGTGGTTAGCGGCTCTGCTGGTTTAGGCAAAAAAGAAACCGCTGAAAGTAAGGCCGCTGGTGATTCAACCAGCAGTGCAGAAGCAAAAGAAAAGTCCGCAGCCCTTTGGGAAAGTAAAGTTGCCGGTCTAGAAACCACTCTTAAACAACGCGATGAATTGATCGCTAAGTTGAATAAAGAAATCGAAGAAATAAAAGACCCCATGAAAATGGGAGTAATTTCTGGAATCAAAGACAACCAGTTAGAAGGCTTGAAGTCCAATATCAAGCGTCTGGAAGACGAATTGGTTGAATCTCAAAATCGAGAGAAAGAGCTACTCGCTGTAGTAGACAAGGCAGTGCAAATGAAAGACGACGCCATCAAGAAAATGAAAGAGATGGATACGAAGCTTAGGCAGTCTCAAGGCGGAAATAATTCCAAAGTGGTTATGTTGGAAAAACAAATGGACGAACAGAAACGCCAAAACAAAGAGCTTTCCAAAAGAATCACCCAACTTACAGAACAACTTCAGGCGGCTGGAAAACGAGTGGCATAGGCAGTACGGATAGAAAATGGCAGAGAAAGAGTTAAATAAAATCGTAGTTCTTGAGCCGTGCACCCCCGCGGTTGAAGAACTATTGAAAAAAGTAGAAGGCGCAAACCAAGCGGAGCTCATCCGTCTCACCAATCCAGAAGAAGCCATTCAATCCGTGCGCCAATATCAGCCATGTATCCTGGTAACTTGTACCATTAACAACGCAGATATTCCCGTGCGAGTGAACGTATTGAAGAAACTCGAGTCGTCTATTAAGTCGGGGGTATTAAAAACTCTATTTGTTTCGAAACTAAAAAACCGACAGCTGGGCTCCTTGATTACATCTCTGGGGGTAACTGACTTTATTGAAGAGCCGGTTCCCGCTCGAACGCTTCAGTTCAAAACGAATTTGCAGTTAAAAGCTGTTGAAACCGTAAAAAAGCAACAAGAGCTCAAAAAGGCTTCTCAAGAGAAAATCGTCTTCAAAAAATCCGAAGCCAAACAAGAAAACGGTAATGCGGTAGCTTCAGAATCGAGCGCCAAACGAAAGCCTGCACTCAATTTAGAAGAAGATACATTTCTCTTTAAAAATTCTGGCGTAAAAAAGGTTGGAAAGAAAACCCTTGTGGAACTAGAGGGCCCCGCTCCTGAATCGGGTGAGTGGGTGCCTCACGAAGATAAGGGTGACGTGAAAACCAGTTGGCGGTGGGTTCCAAACGAGAAAAAAGAACTAGCAAAAACTGCAGACGAAAAAGAGGGCTGGGTTCACGAAGGAGAAAAACCGCAATTTAATGAAGAATCGGGAAAATGGCAGTTCAACTCAGAAAAGCCTGACCTAAGCTTTCAAAAAAAGGGCGAAAAAATTGCAAGCAAGATATCCACCGATGAAAGCGGTGAGGTAGTGGTTGCCGAGGATTCCCCCAAAGCAGAAGAAAACGTAAAGAAGGAAAAAGAGAAATTAGCGAAAAAGAAAGAAGAGCGCAAAAAAGAAGACCCTCGCATTTCTAAGGAGAAGACAGAAAAAGCAGAGGAAGATCAGGCGGCAACTTTACGAGCAATCAATCGCGAAAAGAAAGAGAACCCCTCTGACGAAATAGAGAAGACACTTAAGAAAACTCAAGAAGAAGAACCTGATAACAAAAATATTTCTAAGAAAAAGACTTCAGATCTAGAAGATCGCCTCAATCGAGCCATGAATAAACTAGGCACGGAGATTCCTTCGACGGCTGTTGAGGAAGAATCTACCAAAATTGAGGACAACACTGCAACGGAAGACGAAGCTCCAAAGAATCCCCTAGATTTCTTGAAAAAGAAACGTGAGCAAAAAGAAAAACAGAAGATAGAGACCAAGGTAACGAATGAAGCTCCTGCTCCCAACGAAGCAGAAGTCATCGCCTTAAAACAAACCCCCTCAGGGGATAAAACTACTGAGCAGAAAGAATTTAAAGCTAACAAAGAAAAAGAAGAGAAGCCGAAAAAATCTGCCACCGATGCAGCAAAAGAAGCCTTGGAGCGAATGAAGCGAAAAATGGATGCCACCAAAATAGGCTCCATTGGAGAAGAGGCGAATCCAGAAGATGAAGCCTCAAAGGCTTTCACAGAGAATTCAGAAGACGAAAAGGAAGACGATCAAGCTATTCAACTCAAAGCGAATAGTAAAGAACGCAAGAAAAAGGAAACCAAATTAGGAAATGATTCTCGGGAAAAAAGTCGCGAAACGGCCGTAAAAAAAGAAATCGCTCCAAGAATGAAGCCCGAGGAGCGAAAGGCAAAAAAGCGAGAGATACTTTCAAAAATCCAAGAGGTATTGGGCAAACCCCTACCCGATTCAATGTCTTCGGAAGAAGAAGAAAAACTACGCAAGGATCTGGGTTTAGAGAATAAACGCGAAATTCCTCCCCGTGAGCTTGCAAAGCGAGCAAAACTAAACAAAGTAAAAGAACTGAAGGAACAGTTAGAAGAACTCAATGGATACGTTGAGGACAGCCCAGAGTTTCGGGAGCATGATCTAAATAAGGACGATCTCGAGAATACTTGGTCTCAAAAAGGTCCTGGCGCTGAGAAAGAACGTCGAAAAATAAATGCCTACGACTCAGATGCCCCCGAGGAATCTGAGGTCGAAGGCGAAATATTAGATTCAAAAATCGACAAACGATCTGACAAAAAAGAGAAGCGTCCCATAGAAGATCGATATGTGTATCTTCCGGAAAGTGAAGTTACGCCTCTCGGTGGAGCTTGGGAAAGTAGTGGCGAATACTATATTTTTCTCGCGGCCACCGTACGATATAAGGGCTTTGAAAAATTAGATGATCTTTGCCCCATGCTTTTTTATCGAGGGGAGAAGATCCCTGAACTTTTGGATAAAACAAAACAATGGCGATTTTTGGATCGATTGCCTATCCGTGCTGAAAGAGCTGCGGATATTCCCAAAGACATTCGCGATTTCCTTTTCTCCTTAAAAGCCCAGGTTCAAGCAGAAGAAAAGAAGAAAATCGAAGAAGAGAAAAAGCAGTTATTAGAGCAAGAGGAAGCCAAGGAAAAGAGCGCTAAGAAGAATCAGGATTCCAGTGACTCCTCTTCCGTCGACTCCTCTGAATCAAAGAAAATTAAAGAGCCAAGTAAGCTTTCGAACCTTCTGGAAGAGCTAGAAAATCAAGCCAGAGAAATGGAAGAAAAGGCCACAAGCACAGAAGAAGAAGAAGCGAAAGAAAGCAAAGAAGAAGATTCGTTTCAAATCGAGAAACGAAATTCTTCCACAGAAGATCTATCTGGTTCACTAGAGCCCACGAGAAACAAAAAGGAAGAAAAGAAGAGCCTCAAAGACTTAATGGCTAGCCTGGAAAAAGAAGAGGCTGAACAAAAAGAAAAGTATGGCGAATCAGAGAGTGAAGTAGAAAGTTCAAAACTAAATAATTCCTTGGAGGAAGAATCTAAAGAATCAGATGCCAAGGTTGAAGATGCGATAACGACTACGGAAGAAAAAAAGGCTGATAAAAATAAAGAAAGCCAATTGGAATCGAATCTTGAAGAGACCGCTGACGCCACTTCCTCGAACAAGGGATTTGAGGAAAAGAAAGAAGAAAAAGCTTCGAATCGCTCGAAGGAAAGCAGCGATCTAGAATCTCGTTTAGCGGCTTTAAAATCGAAATTAGACGACCCCTTTCCAGGAGAGGAAGAAAAGAAAGTAGAAAAGCCTGAAACTATTTTAGAAGAATCTCCAAGGGTGAAACCGGAAAAGCCTTTGGAGTCTGAAGGTGTAGAAAACGTTAAAGAGAAACTAAAAGCAGGGTCTGAGGCCATTGAGAAATTTTTAGAGAGAAGAAAACAAAAGAAATCGAAAACCGCCAAAGAACTGCTTCCAGCAAAGAAAGATTCGCAGAAGGAACTTGCTCAGCATTCTCCGTATCTATCGGTTTATTTAGCTGTAAGTAATGCTTTTGGATCCAGCAAAGACCCCACAAAGTCGGTTCAACGCATTTTGCGAAGCATGGAAGACGCCTTTGGAAATTGTGTGATTTACATTTTCTTCGACAAAGGGCCAATTGAATCCGGTACCGTGGAAATATCGTCAAACGGCACCGGCATTGGACAAAAAATCCCCATTTCTAGCGGCTTGGCCTGCCCAATTCAGTTCGGTGTGGGTAGTGAAGAAGGAAGTTTTTTGGGATACTTATTCTTGAAACCCTCGGGCACAAGAGAATTTTTTACCGGAGCAGAGGAGGACGCAGCAAACAAAGTTGCAACCTCTTTATGGTCAATTCTTGTGAACAGAGAAAGTAATGAGGCGAAAGCAGCGTGAAGGCAGACAAATCAAAAATGTTTTCTGTTCCTCTTCAAAGCTTAAAGGCCGATGACGGTGCGCCTTTCCCTTTGTATTTGTTCTTGAAGAAAAACGATCGGTTCGTTCCCATTCGTCTGCCAGGCGATCCCATAGGCCAACAAAAATACCAAGCCTTTTTGGAAAAACAGCATCTTGAGCTTTGGGTTCCAAATAATTTTCAAGAGGCCTTTAAATCATACGCTGAATATCTCGATCATTCCGGCAAGCCGATACAAGGAATAAACGAAGTCGTAAAACAGATTGAAGAAAAAGCCCCGGAAAAAGCGCCGGAACCTGTTCAGAAATCGGAAGAAGCCGAATTAGTACGAGATGTAATTGAAGACGAAGAGCTCACCAAGGAAGAAAAGGCTAAAGTATTGTCTTCCGTGAGCCAAGATATGTTGCGTGCGCTAAACCAGATCACCACTCGCGGTGAACCTGCTCGTGCGGAAGGACTGAAACGTTGCCGAGAAATCGCTGATGAAATTCTGAGCGTGGCCGCTCAGAACAGCAATATTTATGATGAGATTTTAGCTTTAAGAAATTCTCAAGAAGAGATCGAGCATAGCGTAATTGTGGGAACGGTGGCCGTGATGTTTGGTATGGCCATTGGTTTTACCGATGAACAACTCTTGGCTGATATGACGGTGGCCTCCATTTTTCACGACATTGGTCTAGTGAAAGTAAAACAAGGAGTGCTGGCGAAAAAAGAACTTCAGTGGAGCGCGGAAGAAAGAAAAGAGTATGAAACCCATGTCATGGCTAGCGTCACCATCTTAAAGGAAAGCGGAACCGAATTTCATCCCCGAGTTTTCCGCATGATCCAAGAGCATCATGAAAATTATGATGGCTCTGGCTTTCCCAATCACATTAAGGGTGCACAGATTGATGAAACTTCGCAATTACTCCATTTAGCGAACTTGTTTGACCGTTTGTGCACGGGAAAACAAACAGGAACCGACCTATCTCCAAAAGAAGCCTTTGACTACATTTACGACTTAGCCAATAACAAAGATGCAGTTCAGGAAATTCAGCCAGAACTTGTAGAACGAGTTTTCCAATTCATGCTCACAGAAAAAGAGGCAGCAGCAAACTTAGAATCTGTGGCCGCCGAAAAAGTTCAAGAAGTAATGAAACAGCAGATCTAGAGAACTCGAAAATCCTTGAATGAAAAAAGTCTCAACTTGACTGAAGGTTTTTCCACTACCGTCACTGTACTTCTTTGAGCAGGTTTCCGGCCTGATCTAAAGCCGCAATGTCGGTGTAACCACCTAAACATTTGTCACCCACGAAAATCTGGGGCACCGTTTTCATTCCCGATCTTTCGTACATTTTTTTCCAAGCCTCTTCGTCGTCCCATCCTACCAAAATTTCTTCAAAGGGAATTCCTCTACGCTGCAAGAGATCTTTTGCTCTCACACAATAAGGACAACTCTGAGATGTGTACACTGTCACTTTTTTCATGCCGTTCTTTTATCATAGATTTCCCCTAGCACCAATCGCTGGGGCACGCTTTCAATTGCAGCGCTGAACGCGGGGAAATAAAGACTCAGGTCGGTTACGGGAGACTTGATGTAATTTGGTGAACGCAGGAATTTCGGCTAAAAAGAAAAGGGAACGGCATTATTGTCGTAATCGACGCCAATGTTCTTTTTCTCTTTTTCTTCTCCGCTAGAATTCGAGCTGGGAGCATTGCCTTCAATTTTATTAGCCTGGGAAGAACCTTGAGAGCTCGGCTTACGGGGTCCGTCTTCAGGCTTATTTGAAGCTAATTCATCGGTGCAGCGCTCATAGGTTGGCATGGTGTAGGCTTTTATTTTGTCGGTCTCTTTCATTGGCTCCGAAGAAACATACACATTGTCGTAATCGCCGTCGGTATTGTCTCTATATGTATAGAGCTTCATTCCCTCTCGAAAATGCGAGGGAGCCAAAACGTGACGACAAATTCTTTCTCCACGAAATTTAAGATCGTACATGATCCAAAGAACGGGTTTTCCATTTTTGTCACCAGCCACAACACTTAGATCAATGGGTTTGTCTTTGGAATGAATGTGAAATTCTAAATGAGGCAATTCCCCGTTGGCTTCTCCCCATTCAATGATGTCGATCATGGGATAATACAAGCCGTTATAAAACTGCCCATCGAAGATCTCGAATTGCTTGGCAGAGGAAGGCGATGTGAGACAGAAAAAACACAAAAATAGGTAAGATATGAATCGCATACCTTACCTATCGTCATTTACTGGACTAATTTTAGCGGAAATTTTCTGTTCCTAAGAGCAGAAAACTTCAGGCTTTTTAGGTTCTCTAGAATTAGAGAGCCAAGATGTTTCCGTCACCTGTCACGAAGTAATCCTGAGTTCCGTTGAGCTCATTGATCATGGTGGTTACACGGTATCGGATATCAAAGCCCAAACCTGCTTTTGGAGCCTCTAAAGTGCCCGAGTTCACTGGGTCGCGGTTCTCAGACCAAAGGTCTAGGTTCCAGCCCCAAAGAACACGAATGCTTGAAGGAACTACCAATACGTTGGCTAGGTATTGCCCTCTTCCGCCACGATTTCCACCCCACATGGCAGAAACTTTCAAACGAAGGTCCACCACGTCCATTCCAAGATAGTTGGTTACCTTCACGGTATACACTTTTGTAGAAGGAGCTTGCCATCCAGCTAGGTCTTGCCAGTTTGTTACGCCAAGCGGCAATGCGGCTACGGCATCTCTTTTGATATTCACCACAGGTTTTCCTGCTTGAATGATTTGAATAAGCTTTTCACCCACGAGAACCAAAGTGTTCCAGTCTAAAGTGGCGGCGTCGTCAAGAAAGGCAACGGGCGGTTGAGTGGGAGCCAAATAGCCAGAAGCAATCTCTTCAGCAGTTGGTACCGTCTCTTCCACAGTAACAGCGGAAACTTTGTAGTAGTCTTGAGATTCCGTGTTTTCCACAGCCAAAGCTGCGCTAGGGATCACAGCCAACAAACCCAATAACAGAGTAATATTCTTAGTCATTATGAAGCCCCCTCCCCGAGGCGAATTTTGTGCATGCCTTGTAACGGGTAAGAGTAGTCAGCGTCAAACAAATTCGCCTCGAAACCTTTGATGGCTCAGAAACTTGGGCGTATCCTGAGAGAATGATTAGATTTTCTATTTTGTTGACCGTCCTTCTTTTTTCTCCCCTAGCCCAAGCGAAAGAGCCCAGTCTCGTCTGTAAACTGGTGCCAACCTTGAGTGAGTTCTTTTTGAAGTCACATGTGGCAATCAAAAATAGCTCTGATGATTTGTATCAGAAAGCCACTGATCAAATGCTAAAGCGGCTGGATCCGTCGAAGGCTCTTCTTCTGCAATCGGATGTAGATGCTGCCAAAGGAAAGATCTTAAATTTTTATCGATCCATGTCTGGGATAAATCCAGATTGCACAGAAGTCTCTGCGCTTAGAAACGTACTAGCCCAAAGAGCGAAAGAACAATTGGCGTACGCAAAAGAAGTGCTCACCGATAAATACAAGTTAGACGAAAGCGTTGAGTTTCAGTTAGACCCTGAAAAACGCGTATTTCCAAAAAATGTAGAGGAAAGCAAAAAGCGACAGTTGGTTCAAATTCACTTTCAGATTTCCAACTATTTGATGACCGATATGAAACTACCAAAGGCGAGAGAGCAGTTGGTTCACCGCTATGAATTGAACCTGAAGCGTGTTCAAGAGTTGAAGGAAGAAGAAATTCTTGATTATTTAGTGAACGCTTATGCCTCTGCGTTGGATCCCCACTCGAGCTATTTGAGTCCCGATGCTATGGAAGATTTTAATATCAATATGAGACTTTCCTTAGAAGGAATTGGCGCCTCACTTTCTAACGATGACGGTTTCACCGTGATTCAAGAGTTGATTCCAGGGGGAGCAGCCGCAAGATCCAATTTGCTTTTGCCAAAAGATAAAATCATTGCCGTTAGCGACAAAGACACGGGAATGATGGTGAACGTGATTGATATGGACTTAAAAGACGTGGTGAAAATGATCCGCGGAAAAGCGGGCACCACTGTTAAACTCACCATTCTTCGAGAAAAACCTGAAGTGCAGCGCTTAAATGTTTCATTAGTTCGCTCAAAGGTTCAATTGGAAGACGATGCCGCAAAAGTGGAAATGATCGATCGCACCGTTGACGGTAAAAAATACAAATTGGCTAGAATTGAATTGCCTGGATTTTACGGCGGCCCAAAAAGAACAGACCGCTCAAGCTACAAAGATGTTTTGACCGCAGTGGAAAAAGCAAAAAAGGGCGGAGCCGAAGGGATTGTATTAGATCTTTCTTACAATAGCGGCGGACTCCTCGACGAGGCTGTTCGAATTGCTGGATTATTTTTGAACCTAGGAAATGTCGTCGCCACAAAAGACTCTGATGGTGAAATTCAGTTTCTTGATGACATTGATTCCCGCGTTCAATTTAATGGCCCCATGGTTGTTTATGTTTCTCGCTTGTCTGCCTCGGCTTCGGAGATTGTTGCCGGAGCCCTGCAAGACTATAAGCGAGCCATTATTGTGGGAGGCGATCACACCTACGGCAAAGGATCCGTACAAGCGGTGCTTCCTCTACAAAATAATTTCGGCCTAGTGAAAGTGACCACTGGACTCTTTTATATTCCAGGCGGTAACTCCACTCAGCATAGAGGGGTAAGCTCTGATATCGTTTTTCCAAGCCCCTTCTCCACCGAAGATAATGGGGAAAAGCACTTAGACAACTCTCTCCCTCCTGGATCCATTGCTAATTTCTTGTCACAAAATGCTAACCAAGAAAACCAATGGACCCCCGTAAGTAAGGCTGAGGTGGAAAAACTGAGAATGATGTCGAAAGGCCGCGTAGAAAAAAATAAAGACTTCCAAGAAGTTCTAAAAGAGTTGAAGGAAATGGAAGAGAAGAAAGGCCTCATCAAACTTTCCGACATGAGAAAGAAAGAGACGGAGCAGAAAAAGAAAAATAAAGACAAAGCTCCGAAAGTATTGGCAAAAGAACGGAATAAACCTCAGATCGATGAGGCTTTAAACATTCTTGCCGATTTCGTTCACTTGAGAAAACAAGGATCCGCCAGCTTGATCACCAAAGATGAGGCGGAGAAAAAAGCTAAGTAGTTTTCGCCTGTTTGGCACAGAAAACTTTATTGTCTAGTGCCCGTATTCGTCAGTATTCACCGAGCAATGTGGACCCATAAACATTGCTCGGTCACTACACCGATCCTGTGATTTTTTGTTTCAAGAACGGAAGTTTTCCGCTACATTCGGCCCCATGTTGGAGCAGGCTCGATTTATTGTTTTGACGGGTGGACCAGGCGCTGGAAAGTCTGCCGTTATGGCCGCTGTTCGGCAGATTTACGGATCACAAGTGGCGATCTTGCCGGAAGCTGCTTCCATCGTTTATTCGGGCGGTTACCCAAGGTTCAATACAGAAATCTCCATTCGCTCTGCCCAAAGAGCCATTTGCCGAGTTCAAGAAGAGTTAGAAAGATATGTGGTGGAAGAGGGAAAATTTTCCATCGCCCTTTGCGACCGGGGAATTGTAGATGGCGCCGCCTATTGGCCCCATGGCGAGGAATCCTTCTTTTCTGCAGTGGGCTTCAGCCGTGAATCTGTGTTTGCCCGTTATCACACGGTCATCCACCTAAAAACTCCGGGCATTGAGATGGGCTATGATTATTCCAATCCTATGCGCACAGAAACTCCGGCCCAGGCAGCTGCTTTAGATCAAAAAATAGAACGTGTATGGGCGGGACACCCCAATCGATTTGTGGTTCCAGCAACGGAGCGATTCCAAGATAAACTCGAACAAGTTACCGATTTGATCATGGCGGCCATGCCACTTCCAACAAAGTCGATCTTAAGCCAAGCGACTCCTCCTCTGTATTTTTCTTAAGAAGAAATCTTCGATACAATCTCTATAGATCCAACCGGAATAAGGAATTCTCATGGCACTGAAATTTTTGGGAAAATTACGCGATTTAGGACTCTTACTATTGCGCTTCGGCCTGGGCATCGCCTTCATCATTCACGGCTCTGAGAAAATGTTTGGTGGCCCTCTCCTTTGGAGTCAACTGGGGCAAAACGTAATTCCTCTGGGAATTACGTTTCTGCCGATGTTTTGGGGATTCATGGCAGCCTTCGCAGAGTTTGCCGGTGGAGTGCTCTTTATTTTGGGATTTCTCTTTCGTCCCGCCGCCATTCTTCTTTTTTGCACCATGGTTGTGGCTAGCTACACCCTCCACAGAACAGGCCAAGACTTCAACGCCCTTTCCCATCCATTAAAAATGGCCTTTGTGTTTCTGGGGCTCATTTTCGTGGGACCGGGGAAATACAGCATTGACCGGGAATAGATTTTTAACTGGCCTACATAATTGAGTAAGGCGAAACCCACAAAAAACCACCCCATAAACCATTGAAACTAATGAGGAAAATCTAGCCTGAACTCCGAATGGGGTGGAAAGCTCGCTAAGCTTCTTTCTTTTACTCAATTAAGTAGGCCAGATGAGTAAGTCTCAAGAATAGTTGAGAAAATTCCGATACCTGTTCGTGGCTAAACCAAAATCTCAAAATCAAAACGCCGATGAGGTCTTTCAACCTCCGAAAATCTTGCGCGAACCGCAGAGCCGGCAAGTTCCGCTCAGCGGAAAAATCTCTTTACGAGTCACTGCCACGGGAAAACCCTTGCCTGATTACCAGTGGTATCACAATGGAAAAAAAATCGCCGGAGCCACTAGCGATCAACTAGTTCTTCAACATTTAAGAAGAGACCAGGGCGGAGCCTATACCTGTGAAGCGAAAAATTTCGTAGGTAAAGTCATGAGCCGCGCCGCCATGGTGAGCTTTCTTCCCGAACAACTTCCTGAACTGATTGTAGAACCTGCAGAAGCAAAAATTCCCGAAGGAAGATCCTTTTCGTTTCGAATTGTTTCCCCGGACGCAAACAAACTAAAGGACTACCGCCTTCAATGGGTATTTAACGGAAAAAAAATCCGTGGCGCTGTTGGTACAAAATTAGAATTTCTCCAAGTGAAGAAAAAGTATTCTGGGGAATACAAAGTGCGCATTGTTCTCGATGATAAAATTCTCACCAGCAATTGCGTGAAACTTACGGCCGTTCCCAATGAATCTCGAGAAGAAGTAAAATCCGCATTGGATGAATTGACCCGGGAAGTTCTGGTAAAAAAACCAGAACCCCTCTTCTTTGACCCTAACGAGCCAGATCCTGATGACGAGGTGCTATCTACTGCTTCGGAGCCTTCGGCAGCGAAATCGGCAACTACTTCAGTACAGGCGGCACCGAAGGCGCCTCCGCCTCTATCTTTGGAACAAATAGAAAAAGTGCGCGAACAAAAGGTCAAAGAAGAGGGAATCACCCCAGAGGGATTTGCTCCGGCGCCCGCTCACGCGCAGGAAAATGAAGAGAATCCATTTGATTACCCGCTGACTGAAAATTCGCAGATCTCACTTTCAACCTTGCCGCCTCTTCCAGAGTTAGATGAAAGTGACTTAGCAGAGATCCACGCTTTAGAAGTTAGCTCTGAATCGGACGCGGACGCCCAGCAGACCTCAGACGCCTTGGCGGAACAGGCAACCAAAGCGCCGTCGTTAAAGCCAAATATTTTTCAGCTACGTCAGCAGAAACTCGATTTGTCCACGGAAAGAAAGCGACTGTTTCTAGAAAAATTTCTCTGGCACTGGCAGGAAAGAAGCACGAAATCCACGAAACGTGCGGCGTAAGATACGCTTTTTTTAGTTTCTCATTTTTGTGCCGCTCTTCATGAGCCACCAAGCCCAAAGAAAAAGCGCAACAGAGCTACCAATAGCAAAAGCAAAGTCTACCACCAAAGAAGTGCTACCTACTCCAATGATGGACTGGCGAAATCCGTCAATAAAATAGGTGAGCGGATTAAAGAGAGAAATGGTTTGCCAGATCGGTGGCAAATGAGAAACTGGATAAAAAAGTCCGCCTGTGTAGATCAGAGGCAAAATTAAAAAATTGGTATACATCGACAAATGATCGAAGGTGGCCGAATAAATGGCTGCAATAATTCCGAACTGAGCAAACACAAAGCTAGATAGAAAAATCATGGCAATGGCGGCCGCAGGGTTTGTCCATGGCAAGTCTGTGAAGAAAAGAGATACCACCCACACCATCATTCCCACCAAAATTCCTCGAATGATGGCCGCTGCCGTAAAAGCTAAAATCATTTGGTTCGCCGAAAGTGGTGTCACCAATAAATCCACGATATTTCCGATGTAGCGAGAGAAAAAGATTGAGGAAGAAGTGTTGGCAAAAGCGTTATTCACCGTGCCCATGAGAATGAGCCCCGGAACCACAAATTGTACATAGGCGATGTCAGGGTATAGGGAAACTTGAGATCCCAAACTGATTCCAAACACCAAAAGATACAACGAAGCGGTAATCACAGGAGTGATCAGAGTTTGAGCGGCCACGGATAGAAAGCGAAGAATCTCTTTCCACAAAAGCGTATAAAAGGGCAACCAGGGGTGAAACTCCATTGGTTTAGACATGGGTTCCTTTCGTTAACTTTAAAAAAGCCTCTTGAAGATTGGGTGATTGAGTTTCTAAGTCCTTCACGGATAGTTGGGCTTTTGCTATGGACTCTAATACTGAATTCGTGGATTGCTGTTTGCCAATCTGCACTTTCAACAACAATCCATTTTCCAACAATTCCGAGCCATAATTTTTTAGACTCTCAGGCACTGCCGAAATGGGAGAATTCAAATGAATAAACAAACGCTTCTCTTCTAACTTTCTTAGCAATTCTTTGGTTCGATCTAAGGCGATCAATTCCCCATGGTTCATGATGGCAATTCGTCCACACATTTCTTCCGCTTCTTCCAAGTAATGGGTGGTCAGCAATACGGTGATGCCCATGGACTTATTGATTTCTCGCACAAAGCTCCAAAGGTTTTGGCGCAATTCTACATCCACACCGGCAGTGGGTTCGTCTAAAATGAGAAGTCTTGGCTTGTGAATGAGAGCCTTCGCCACCATAAACCGGCGCTTCATTCCACCGGAGAGTCGATTCATGGGCTTTTTTAAATGTGGGCCCAGAGCCAAACGTTCAATAAGGAGATTTCTCCATGTGGGGTCATCTTTTACGCCGTAATAACCGGAATGAATTTTCAGCGCGCGATCGATGGTAAAAAACGTATCCACCACAATCTCTTGGTGCATTACGCCCACAGCACGACGGGTAAAGGTAAAATCAGACTGGTTGTCTTTTCCAAAGACGGCCACGGAACCAGAGCCAACTCGAGTGACTCCAGAAATCATATTAATGGTGGTGGATTTTCCAGCACCATTGGGACCCAAAAGCCCAAAAATTTCCCCCTCCTGAATAGAAAAGGAAAGGCGCTTTACCACCTCTTTGTCACCGTAAGACTTTGATAAATTATTCAACTCTAATGCAAGCATGGAACTGCAACTTACCGTCTAGCTGTGGTAAAGAAAAGAGGTGTGCGGATTCTTAGGTATTTATGCGCCCCCCCAGCGACCTCTCCGGCGAGAGAATGAGGTCTATTATCGGTCTCGGGCTCAAAAGCTGGCCCATCGCGGCAATAGCGGCGAAGGTTCGGAGTTTCAAGATCGCTATGCCCTTTTTCACTACCGTTTGGCCTTTCGCGATTTAGCCGACGGCAAACAACCTCTTCAAGACAAAAAAAAGCGCGTCACCCTCCTCTTTAATGGAGAGCTCTATAATTTTCGATCTCTTCGCGAGCAGCTGAAAGAGGGCTACGATTTCCAAACCAAATCCGATACGGAAGTGATTCTAGCCGCATACTTAAAATACGGCCATGAGGTCACTCATCATATCGATGGTGAATATGCCTTTGTGATTTTTGACCATCGAAGCGGAGAAATCTTTGCAGCGAGAGATCCCTTCGGCGTGAAACCCCTTTTCTGGGGAAATGGCCAAGGGAATCCCGCCTCTAAATTACGAGAATTTCAGAACCAATATGACTTTTCTTTAGACGGTCAACTGCAGTTTGCCTCGGAGATCAAGGGACTTGCCTTTCCCCTTCGCTGGAACAACAGAGGACACCAGCGATCCATGCTGTCTTTGTATGAAGAAATGGGCACCAGCTTCGAAGGGGTTTTCTCTTTAGCGCCGGGATGCACGTTTTTCGCCAAACCAGAAGACACCGGCTGGAAAGTTTCCATCGAAAGAAAGATCTCCTTCGATCGCAAAAAAAGCGCCTTTAGCAAAGACTCTTTCGAAGACAGGGCACGACATTTAAAAGAAATTCTCGCAGAAACGGTGCAAAGCAAATTAGATTCCGATGTTCCCTTGGGCGCGTATTTAAGCGGAGGGGTAGACAGCCGAATTGCAGCGTTTGAAATGAGCAAAGCTCAAGGGAAAATTCAAACCTTCACTGTGGGCTTCGAACATCCTGATTACGACGAAACCCCTGAAGTGCAATCGTTTCTCAAGAGTCATAAAAACCTAGAAGGCAAAGCTCTTAAGACCACTGCGGCAGCCCTAGAATATTCTTATCCTCACGCCATTTATGCATCGGAAATGGTTCAGCCCTACACCAATGGTGGAGCCAAATGGTGGCTATCGAAATTTGCCAGACGATACGTTCGCGGAGTGCTCACTGGAGATGGGTCCGACGAACTTTTCTGTGGGTATCCTTCCTATCGCTATTTGGCTTGGTGGAAATTTTACCAAAAGAATCCTAGCCCATTTCGAGCAGATCTATTTTCCAGACGAGTCGTAGGCAGCAAGGACAAATTTTGGGAAAAGGGTTTAAGTTCGTATCCCGACGGAAGCGACCTCCAGGAAGCGGTCCAAACCTTCGGATGGGCCCACCCTCTCTTTGCGCAAATTCAAAGTCTAGCCAATCTCCATTTTGGAGAGAGAAAAAAAGATTTTTTCGCCTCAGAGAAGAATGCCATTTTCTCTTATCTAGAGCCCCATTCCTCGGAAAGTCCACTGACCCAGTGGCAAAACTATTTTTTAAAAACGCATTTTCCCACTCACGTTTTGAACTGGGTGGGTGATCGTATGGAAATGGCAAACACTCTGGAAGGACGCCCCATCTTTCTTTCAAAAAAGCTGGGAGATTTTTGCAGCCGATCTCCAGATCATCATTTGGTGAGAGGCATGCGCGACAAAGCCATTTTAAGAAAAGCCTACGCCAGTTCTTTGGGAAATTTTTCCAGAACTCCGAAAAAACAATTCAATGCGCCCTTTCAGATCGATGGCAAACTTGCCAAAGACTATTTGTCCGATTCCTTTGTGAAAGAGGCGGGCATTCTTGAAGGTGATAAGATCGCCAGCGCAAAACTCCTTTTACAATCGCAAGATCCTTTGCAAAAAAGTTTTGCCCAGATTTATTTGCAAAACTGCTTAGTGACACAGATGCTTCATCGCTTTTTTGTGTTAGATCAGGCTCCAGAACGAAATAGCGCATTTGAAGAAGACTTTTTAGACCAACATACGGTGAAATTATGAACTTTTTGATTATTGGCGACCCCATTCGTAACCTAAAACCAAAAACCGATTCCAGTTTGGCGATGGCCCGTGAGGCTTTGCAAAGAACTCATGAAATTCACTGGTGCACGGCCGAAGATCTTTTTCTATGGCAAGGTAGGTTGCACGCCAGGGTAGATGCCATTTTGGGCTGTCCCGATGATTCTTTACCCGCGACAGATACCGTGAAAGAACCACAAGTATTAAATTCTTTTGACGGAGTTTGGATTCGAAAAGATCCTCCCTTTGATTCTTCCTATTTGTCGCTTTGTTGGTTGTTGGCGTTGGAAGAAAACAATGTGCCCATGCTGAACAAACCTTCTGTTTTGCTTCGCTATCATGAAAAGCTGTTGCCCTTTGAAGCCGTAGAAAAAGGTTTCTTAAAAGAGGAAGAACTCATTCCCACCTTTCTCCCCACAGGAAGAAGAATGTTGGTGCCACAAGATTTCCCCAAGGGAGAAGCGGTTCTGAAACCATTTTTGGGTCATGGCGGAAAAGATGTAGAGAAATTCCCCTCTCCCCAAACTCCAGAGCCGTATTTCTTTTTGCAGCCCTTTCAAAAAGAAGTCACCAAAACAGGCGATCGAAGAATCTTTCTATTGGATGGAGAAGTGGTTGGAACGTTCGTGCGCATTCCCAAAGAAGGCGAAATCAAATCGAATATCGCAGCCGGTGGCACAGGGGTGCTGAAAGACATGAACAAAAAGGAGCGAGAAATCGTAGACCGCTTGAGTCTTTTCTTAAAAGAGATCGGCGTGACCTTTGCCGGCGTAGACATGATGAATGAAAAGATTTCAGAAGTGAACATCACCTCTCCCACGGGTTTTCAAACCCTTCGAGAACTGGGGGGCGGTAGACTGGCAGCCACTTATGTGGACTATGCGGAGAGTTTGATCTAAGCAAGGTTGGACGTGGAGGGGACTTCCCAAGAAAAATCCCCTCTAATTTGCACTTTATGCTCTGCGCGTCTTGAGAAAAACGCATTTTGTAAGGGATTGTAGGCCTTTTTTGGAATGCATTCCCTAGGAACTACGCTAGCCTTTTTCCAACAAAAACAACGGAGGCGTAAATGAAATTCTTAGTAATCCTTTCCATCCTTGTTGGCTTAAGCCAACCCGTTATGGCTGAAACCTACTCCATCTGGGGTGACTCTGGATTTTTGCCCTCGGCCTTCGAAGCAGTTCCTCCCGGACACGGCCTCAATAAATTGGTGACTATGACCAGTGATCGAGACGAAAAAAGTACGGAACTAAGCCTATTGATCAACTCCAATAACGAAGTGGCCGGTGTGTACAACTCACCCTCTTCTTCCCTTATTTTCGAACCTTCCGAAACGAGCCGAAACGTTTTTTGGCTATCAGAAATCGAGACGGAAGATGGCGCCGTGATGGTGGAGAAACAAGGTAGAAAAGTTTTGTTCCTACAAGGCAAATTGAACCGCGCCACCCAAGAAGGCAAATTTCAAGTACGCTTTTTGACCAATGGCCTTTTCGGTCGCTATGACAGCTGTGACTTTCTTCTCAAAAGAAACGGCAGCAACTGGTTCATTCAGAACGCTTACAATGGCCGAAGAGTAACTCAAGTAAAAGTTCTCACGCACTCCTTGGGCGTAACCACGCTTGAGGGATTCTGCCCTGAGAAATAAAAAACACCATTTGCAGTTTTAGAATCAAGATTGCGATCCAGAAAATGAAATAAAAAAGAGGGCCAATATGGCCCTCTTTTTTTCGAAAGTATGGTGACAAATCGGTGAAACGAGCGGCAACACCTTCTCAAAAAAGTTCTTTTATTCGACGTTTAAAGAAATTTCCTCGTTCTTCAAAGTTTTTAAATTCGTCTAAACTAGTTCCCCCGGGCGACAAAAGCACCAAGTCCCCTGCTTTCGCGAGCAATTTTACCTTTTGGATGGCTTGCTCTAACTTAGCTACCACTTCTCCTTCAAGTCCGGCTCCCTCTTTGGCCCTCTGACCCACTTGACCAAAATAAATGACCCGGAGCTTTTGAATTTTTTTCAGTACAGAAAGCTCTTCCCAGGGTAGATTTTTGTCTTTTCCTCCCAGGAGAAGAATGAGCTGATTTTTCCGGTCCATTTGATCGTAGATGCCGAGCGTGGCCGTCTTTACGCTTTCCATGGTGGTGGCCTTGCTGTCGTTAACAAAACGAATTTCTTTGAACGTTCCTAGATTTTCCATTCGATGTGACAAACCAGGAAATGTTTTCATCGCCTCAATGGAAGAATCGGGCCAGCCAGCCTCTCTGGCAATTTTTGCTGCCATGGCCAGATTATCTTGGTTATGCGAACCTAAAAGAGCGGCGGCTTCCAAATGATAGGGGGCAATCTCTTCGTCGTTCTGATCTGTAAATAAAATGGGGACGGAAGCTTTTCTTCCTTTGGCAAATTTTGCGAGATCGCCGCCCTGCTGGTTTAAGATCACGGCCTTGGAGGTTCGTTTTACTAATTCCCATTTCGTAGAATAGTAGTGATCTAATGATTCGTATCTCTCCATATGGTTGGGAGTGAGAAAAGTAATGCAGGAATAGTCGCACTGTAGATTCCCACAATTTTCCAATTGATAACTAGAGAGCTCTAACACGATCCATTCAGCCCGCGTTCGCTTTTTTTCTTGAAGCTCCACCACATAATCTGCCAAGGGAGTTCCAATATTTCCGCCGAGAAAGGACGAGGGCGAAAAGGCTTTCATTCCAGCTTCAAGAATAGAAACTGTGGTGCTTTTTCCCACGGACCCGGTGACTCCGATGATTTTTTCCGTGGAAAGAAAGTGAAGCGCTAGAGCTAGTTCACTGGTTACAGCCCCACCGCGTTCTCGAAACTCTTGAATCCAAGGCTTCGCCAAAGGATACCCCGGAGATACCACCAAGGTCTGCGGCTGAACTTCATCAAGAAATAGCGATGGATCAGAATAGTCCGCTGATCCGGCTTTATCGTCAAAGGTGACAAGTTCTGTCGCTTTCACACCATTCCGGATAAGAAGTCGTTTGGCTGCCTCGCCACTTAAACCCATTCCCACAATTCCTATGGGTCGTTTTACGAAATCTATGGGGTTTTCCATTCTCTCTCCTAGAAATCTATTCCTCTCTCAGGCGATTCCCTTTAAAATTTCTATATGAGGGTTATCTTACCCGTTTCTTTGGTTCTATGCTTAGTCTTTTCTGAAGCCCATGCGGGCAATGCGAAGTGCTTTATGCACGGAATAATTACTTCCGTTACTGGAACAGAAAAGCCCTCCGTCTCTGACATGATCCGTTTGCATTTTGATGCCACCACAAAAAAGAAGTGTGAGCTCATGATGAAATCGTATTGTCAGTATAACGTACGAGAAAAAGACTATTCGCCCCTACGCCTCAAAGGAACTTTCAAGCCAGATGTGGAAAAGTCGAAAGAATACACCTACGGCTTCGATGCGAAATGCAACCTCATTACGGACGATGACGATTAGAGCGAAACTCCCCGGCATCCCAACGATCTTTCTGCTCACGTAAGGCCTTAAACACTTTCCATTGCGGTTCATTCTCTAAAGAAAATCGATGCGCAAAAAATTCTGGTCGTAAAAATGGATTCGCCCTTTTTTCCTCTTTCACCAGAGTAGGAACGGTGAACTTTCCCTCTGACCGCAAGCCTTGAGCTTGTTTCACCATTTCTTGAAGGTCTTTATTTTCCGGATCTACCCATAAGGCAAATTCCGCATTTTCTAGGGTGTATTCATGGGAGCCATAGATCGCAACATCTTCTGGCAACGAGCGAATTTTTTCCAGCGATGCCCACATCTGCTCTGCGGTTCCCTCGAAAAGCTTTCCGCATCCCAAGGAAAATAAAACGTCCCCTGAAAAAATGGCCTTCCGCTCGGGAAGATAATAGGCAATATGACCAAGGGTGTGTCCGTTCATTTGCCAAACATGCACAGCTTGATCCAGAAGGGAAAAATGGTCACCCTCTTCCCAGCGATTATGGGCAAAAGAGATTCTGGAATCTTGTTTGCCGCCATGAATTTTTACGTCGGGGAATCGCTCTAAAAGACTTTTCACTGCACCAATATGATCGCGATGATGGTGGGTGATTAAAATCGATTTCAGCCGAAAAGAATAATGCTGTAAAACCGTTAGCACTGGACTCTCTTCACCGGGGTCCACAACCGCAACCTCACCATTTTTTTCTAAAAAATAAATGAAGTTATCTTCAAAGGCGGGAACTTGATAAATATTCAGTGCGGGACTCTCGAAGAGCGCGATTTGATTCAACATCGGAGAAAGCCTCTCAGAAAATTTCGCCCTCTCATTGCGGATTTTCTTTCGAATCCAAAAGAATCGTAACTGGTCCGTCATTTACCAACGAAACCTGCATATCTGCACCAAACCTACCTTCTTGCACCACCAATCCCAATTCACGGAGCTTTAGAATCAAGCGCTGATAGGTAAGTTGTGCCTTCTCTGGCTTGGCCGCTCGAAAAAATGAAGGACGATTCCCTTTGGAACAGTCTGCGTAAAGAGTGAACTGAGACACCACCAATAAATTGCCATTGGCCTCTTGAACCGACCGATTCATCTTTCCTTCCGCATCGGGGAAAATTCGTAGGTTTGGAATTTTTTTCAAGAGATACTCTAGATCCTCAGGACCATCACCCTCTTCCACTCCCAAAAAAATCAACAATCCAGAATGGATGGAGGCGATCTTAATTTGATCCACCTCTACCGAAGCTTGTTTTACCCGTTGCAAAAGAGCTCTCAATCTTATCCCTTTTGATTCTGCTTCACCCATTCTTGGGCAAGTTTTTTGGCGCGGTCAAAATCCTTGGTACTGGTGATGGCCGCTTTGGCCACCGGAGTTTGCGCCGCCATTTCATTCATCTGATTCACTCTTTCTACGGAAGGCGGATGCGTGCTGAGGGCATCATTTAATCCAGCCAAAAGAGGAGAATTATTCTTCTTATGCTCTTGCTCCATTCGGAGAAGTTTATTGTAAAACGTTCCCACATAGTCTTTGTGGTAATTAGTTTTTACGGCAGTTCGAAATCCCACTCGATCCGCTTCCATTTCATCTTCACGAGAGTTCGCCATAAAGAAATACTTTTGCACCAAAAGTCCACCACCCACACCGGCGGCCACTCCTGCGGCTGCGGCCTTGGCCACACATCCGCTATCTCCGTCTTTGCACAATAACTTGCCTAGCCCAAAGCCCACGGCGCCACCAAGAATTCCCCCGCCGGCTCCGTACAGCCAAGACTTCTTTTGTTCTTTGTTGGCTTTATCCATTCTCTCTGCCGTGTGACGAGCTTTGATGTGCCCCACCTCATGGCCGATCACTCCGGCTAATTCTGCTTCGGTTTCAGCCATGGCGATCAAAGGCGCTGTCACGAACACCGTGCCTGCAGGAAGTGCAAAGGCATTTACTTGGTTTACACCCACTACAGTAAAATTGTAGTTGTAAGGATTTCCCTCTAAGCCATTGGTGCGAACAATTCGACTACCGAGGCCCCGTACATAATTCTGAAGTTCGGGATTGGCCAAGGCAGGATAGTCTTTTCGCATTTCTGGAAGCACTTCTTGAGTCATGCGCTTTTCATCATCCACCGTGAGGGCCGTGGATTGTCCGGAATTGTCACCTTCTCGGCCTCGGTGCTGGGCCGTTGCGCAGGCCGCCATTAAGAGTGGAGCGGCAGCCAGAAATGTTCGTCTTCCCATTTTGGTGGAAACCATTTGCTTGAGAATTTGGTCCAATTCTTCCAAGGGAGTTTTCGGTTGAGGTTCCGTTGCGGAACGTAACTCAGAATTCAGTTGAGTATTCAATGGAGAACTCAATTGAGCGTTTTTTTGCAGATCTATCTGCCTATTGGGTTGCATAGGGACCTCCGTGCTGTACATACTTTTTCATAGGGAAAGGCAGTTGGCAATTGTCCTTCGCGGTTGTCAGTAGCATTTTTTAAGCAGAGGTAAATTTTTGCCATTCAGTTATAGTGTAAAACATATGAAATTCGCATCCTGGATTTTGCTTTCCCTCGTACTGTGTGCGTGCGCCAGCACAAAGCCGAAGCCACAGGCAGCGTCGGCGAAGTCATCCTCCACCAACAGTTCCCATTCTGAATCCCCCACCGCCTCTGCACAAAACTCTAAGCCTCAGCAAAACGCTAAAGAGTCTCAAGAAACTCCAGAAAATTCCTTGGAACCTACTTCTCCTGATGAACCGGAAGAAGCCTTTCGATCCATTGAAGCTTCCGATCTGCGCGATTCCATTTCGTCTTGGATTGCTCGGCACCCAGAGGCGGAGTTCGAAGAAGCAGCCCGCATGGCCAATCGATTTTTGCGTTTGCACGGCTACCCTCTCGTTCTGGACGCCAGGCGAAAGGTCAAAAAAGGACAAACAGAAGTAAAAATTGTTTCTGGAAAAAAAGTCTTCCATTTCACCTCTGGGAAGGAACTTAGTTCCTCTCCAGATATTTGCGGAGAACGCTTTTTAAGAATTCCTGCTCTTTTAGTGAACCAGAATACTGCCGCCCTTATTCATAAAGGGAAAGAATACCGATTTAGTTTAAAAGGATTTCAAAGAGAAAAGTTTCGAATCTTTCGAGGGAAACGTTTGATTTCCACGATCTTTGCTCCCGAACCCTCCGAACCCATCGGGATTTCCGCCAATGGAAAATCTATTTATTTGAAGTTTCCGCTTAACGAAGCCGAGACCATCGGTTGGTGGCAAAAAGTGGCGGTATTTCAGCCTTCGTTGTTAGATGAGGAACCCTACCTCACTCTTCGTGTACAGAACCATCGATTGTACTTCGATGAAAATATTGAGCACCTTGCCGCTCAAGAATTTGAAGTGGAAGAGGGAGATGAATCTTCTTTTCGATGGAAATTTTTGCCGTCGAAATTAGTTTTAGAACTGAGTTCGCGCTGTGATTCGGAGTTAAAAAAAGACAGATGAAAAAAGAAAAATATGTGATCGGCATTGATCTGGGTGGAACAAAAATTGCCGCCGCCATTCTCACTAGCTCTGGGAAAATTCTAGAGGAAAAGAAAGAGCCTTCGTTTCTTGAAGAGGGCTGGTCAGGCATGAAGCGACAGATTGTGGAGATCTGTAAACCTTGGCAAAAACTCAAGAAGATCTCCGCCATTGGCATTGGATCCGCTGGTCCTCTTCATGCTCCATCGGGAAAATTATTAGATCCCACTAACTTTGGTTGGGGTCCAAAAATCGTTCCTATGACCCAAGAGCTCTCTCGCACTCTCAAGGTTCCAGTTTTTCTCGAAAATGACGCCGCCTGTGCGGCTTTGGCCGAGTATTGGAAAGGAAAGTCGGGGGCCGATTGCGTGATTTTAACCCTGGGCACTGGCCTAGGAGTTGGGGTTATGATCGACGGAAAGCTTCTTCGAGGCTCTAGAGGCTTGCATCCAGAAATGGGTCATATGATTTTGCGCCCCAACGATTCCGAAGCGCTTTGTGGCTGTGGAAATCTGGGCTGCTCAGAGGCACTGCTTTCGGGTGTAAATGTGGCCAAGCGCGCCGCTCGTAGGTGGGGAATGACGAGCCTCAGCGGAAAAGATCTCTATGAATTAGGATTGAAAAAAGATCCGAAGGCTTTGGCGATGTTCGAAGAATACGGGGATCTTCTGGGACATTATTTCTTCAACATGGTGACCTTGTTTTATCCAAAGAAATTCATTCTCACCGGCTCTTTTGCAGAAGCTCACCCCCTATTCCTCGAGATAGCAAAAAAGAAGCTTCACCAACTGCTGGAGCGCCGCCTTCATACCATGCCGATTGAACCCGAAATTCGAGTTTCGGCCTTAGGCAATCGCGCTGGAATTCTTGGCGCCGCTTATATTGCCTTACAAAAGGATTATTTCCTTTCCGCCGAAGGCTAAATTTGCGAAATCGAGACGTAGTTATCTGCATTTTCCTTGGCCATTCCCAAAAGATGCGGCAATAATGACGAAATACTATTTCGGTTTCTTGGAGGAACCATGTTGAAAATTTTAGCTCTTGTTCTCGCCCTCACCACCCTAGAAGCAAATGCCACGGATCGTGCGGGTCAATTCTCTGTGGGTGGCACCGCCGGTTTGGCCACAAAAGCTCCTTGGGCCGACACCACTTTCCGCAATACCGTGGGCTGGGGACCGAAAGTTGGCTTACATGTTCGGAAGCATTTAGAAGATGGATCCTCAGGTTTGGAATTTAGCATGGACTACTTCACGCTGAGCCGACAAAAACTAAAGTCCAGAAGCTTTATGTTGACCTACTTCTGGCGATTTTCTCCAGAGCGCCGCTTGCACCCAGTAATTGGTGCGGGGGTGGGTTTAACCAAGCCTCGAAATTTTTATACTCCCAATACGAAAGACCAACCAATTTTCCGTCTTCGTGCAGGATTGGAATGGGAATGGAAAAAGAATATCGATTTGATGTTCCATCTCGATCAACTAACCATCTTCAAAGAAAATCCAAGAGATCCTAATGCCCACGTTTTGATTCCGAGCGTAGGATTCTCGTATTACTTCGGTGCTCCAATGGCAGCCGCTCCTGCAGCAGCAGCACCAGCAGATGCAGCCACCGCCGCTTCAACGAACACCGCCACGAGCGCTGACTCTGACGGCGATGGCGTGGCAGACGCAAAAGACATGTGTAAAGGAACGGAAAAAGGCGTTTCTGTAAACGACATTGGATGTGCAGAAAAGCAAAGCTTTGAAGTAAGACTCAATGTGAAGTTTCGCTCTGGAACTGCCTCTTTAATGGCCGGCAGTGAGAAAGAATTGGAAACCTTGGCTGACCTTCTAAAAACCCACTCAGACCTAAAGGTAGAGCTTCAAGGTCACACCGATTCTAGCGGTTCTGACGCGAAAAACTTGGCGCTCTCTCAAGCCCGCGCCGATGCTGTGAAAAAGGCTTTGGTAACGAAGTATGCCGTAGACGCAAACCGCTTGGTGGCGAAAGGATACGGAGAAAGCCAACCTGTGGATACCAATAACAACGCAGGCGGCAGGCAGAACAACCGACGAGTAACTGCAGTAATCGTTCGCTAAACGTTACTTTCAGCCGACGACCAAAAAACAAAAAGGAGCTAAGTATTCTTAGCTCCTTTTTTTTATCGATTTTAGGAAAGCTGCTTATTTTCCCTGCCGGGCCGCTTGGCGACTTACCTGATTATTTCTTACGAAACGTCTGAGGGCTGCTCAATACTTGCAATCGCTTTTCCAATCCAGCAGCCCAGTCCGTAACGTATTCCTTAGGCTCCTCTTTTCCATTTAAGGTCAATAAAAGATCTGTCATCGCCTTGGGCTTCTCTTGCAATTGGCTTAATCCGTTGATGCGCTGAAGAAGTTGTTGGGCCTTTCTTCCTTCGCAAGAGTATTGAAGTTTGGCGTTATATAAGCCCGCTCTTCTAAAGAAGTTACAATACGAATTTTGTACCTCCACGGCCAAAGTAGCTCGCTCCAGAAGATCGGTGGCCTGTCTTTCATAGTCTTCAATTCTGTGGATAATATTGCCTTGTCCCAACTGAGTTAGGGGCTGAACTAGGGAGTTCACTAGCTTGATAGCCTCTGCCTCATCGTTCACATAATAGGCATCCACTGGAAGCGTTACATAGGGCGCCGCCAATTGAGCAATTTCCATGCTCTCGTAAATTACATAGTTCGAAAAATTGGTATAAAGCTGAATGGCCTTATTGGTTTGAAAGTCCAAGAATCGAGGAGACTCGCGATCAAAGAGGAATCGATCGATGTCTGCTTTCATTTCGGAAACAAAGTCTCTTCCAATGCTTGCCTCATCGGCGGTTTCTTCCTCTAGGCGCTCCACCTCTTGATCTAACCATCGAATGGAAGAAATGGTTTGAACGGTAATGGTGCCCAAGGGCTCGTAATAGGTAGAATTCGTTCGCTTAGCCAATTGGTTCACTTCTTTGGCACTTCTTTCATCGGCAAGCACCGACTGGGAAAGTTGAGAGATCTGCTGGCACTCTACACAATTTTTTTGCAAGAGCTGTAAGCTAGCATCTAAAGATGATCGAAGTTGGCTGAGTTGAACCACTCGGCGTTTTGGATAAAGGTTGTTTTCGATGTCTTGCCTGTAGTTATAGTAAGCGCAAAGATTTTGAACAAAGCTTTGTCTTTGTTCTAATTTTTGAAAATCGTAACCCACTTGTGAACTCATCACTTTGTGTAAACCAGAAAATACTCCCGATAGGATCTGACCACCAATGGCAATGGGAGCCGCCCATGGGCCAGCAACCATTTTCGCTAAAGCGGTGGCGTCAAGAGTGAGGCTCGCTAAATCGTTTAAGCCCAGTCGCTTTCGATCTTCTTCAAAGCAGTAATTGTTTCTGCTGAGAAGTTCTGCCGTGGAAAACACTTTATTGGTCATGTCTTCAACGTAGGTGCGAATTTCTTTGGTTTCTCTCTCCGTAAGTGGCTCGGTTTTATTTTTCTCAATCAAGTCCACAATGGCTTTACGGCGCTCGCCCAAAAGATTTTCTAAACTGGAAACTTCCTTTTGAATGGGAGCACAAGAGGCATCTTGTTTAATCGCTGTTTTGAGAACGCTAAGGTCCGTCAACATTTTGCTGTAAGCCTCGGGCACCGCTGGACACTTCACCAATGCCACTGGAGCGTTGGCCAAAGCAGTGATTGGTAAAAGAAGAACAGAAATACTGGTCACAAAACTGAATCGGATCATGTGAAATCTCCCGAGGATGTCATAAAAAGATGGCAACACACCATTGCCACCGAAGCCGCGTTGCACCATAACAAAACTTATGCGTTGCGGCAATTTTTTCCTCTTCAAGGTGGCCTACATAATTGAGTAAGAATTTTTGGGAACAGGCAGAGGGGGGGTGATCTCTCGGGCCCTGGAATGGCAAACCCATTGGAAGAGATCGAGACTTCTGCTCCCGCAAAAACTATCTTTCTAAAGTAATTTCAAACGCTTACAGCCAGTCTCTTGTGGCGTTTTACTCATTTAAGTAGACCAGTTACTAGGGAGCAATCAACATCGCCCCGTAAAAATAGATCAGATACCCCACGGACAAATAGATCGTGGTCAGGAACCAGGCACAGAAACCTACAACCCTAGAGCTTTGATACAGGTGGATTTTTTCCTTTAGAAAGGCCCGTAATAATTTGTCGTAAACTAAGATCCAAGACACCCCCGCCGCATGATAGAGGCCGAACACTAAGTATTTAGTGCCAGCGCCATGCCAGAACCCGATTCCTAAAAATGTCACAAAGGTACATCCAATGGCCGCTGGAAGAGCCAATTCTTTACCCAGAATTTGTTGGCATCTTAACAACATGGGATAGAAAAAAACTTCGCGAAAGTATTCCACTAGGCTGATGTGCCATCGCCTCCAATGATCCTGTGGGTTCCGCGATAAAAGTGGCGATCGGAAGTTTTCCCTCATCTCAAAGCCTAGGCAACGGCCAAAGGCAATCATCATGTCGCAGAAACCAGAGAATTGAAAATAGATCGTCACATAAGAAAAAAATCCCACACTCAATAATACACCCACCGGATAGTGCACGTGATCGACTCCATCGGTGTATCCATAACCAACGCTAGAGACAAAAGGAGAAAAGATGAAAAATTTGATAAATCCACCCAAGAACTTCCAACAGCGATCCGTAGAAAAGAAAACCTTCTGGGTAGAGTCAATGGACTTTCGAAAATCAGAATACGGGCTCACTGGCCCCATTAATAAAGAGGGAAGAAAAAACAGAAAGTTAAAGTAAGAAAAAAAACCAGGCAGTTTTTCGTCCCTATAGATGGTTTCAAAAGCCAAATAACTCATGCGAATGGCAATAAATGAAGCTCCTAAAAAGGACCATATTTCTAGAGTACGAAAAGTCCAAATGAACAATGCCGGACTAACAATGAACAAATACCCAAACTTTTTGCTATTGCCCCAAATATGCAAAAGGCCATAAAAGGCTGAAATTTGTATGAAACCTAGAGCGAGAGAAATGTAAAACGAACGATGGAGAAGCTCAGAATCGTTCAGCCCTAGAAAGCATAAAATATGGACAACAAAAAGAATGATCTCTCGCTGCCACCTTTCTTGCAGCTGTCTCGACAAAGAGACGGTAAGAAAGTATCCGAGGAATACAACCAAACTAATCCACGATTCATCAACGAAATTTTCAAATTCCATAATACTCAGATTGCATAGAGAGTGGACTGTAATGAAGCCCGTCAAAGTTCAAGACCACAAATAGGGAAATGGTTAGCAAGAGAAGAACAGCGATGAGAATCTTCCGAGTCATATTTTACTTCCCCTCTGGCTCTAACATTTTTAACAAAGCTGGAACGATTGCTCTGCTATAAAAAACACTGCCTTCATCATTCAAATGACTAAAATCACCAAAATACCAACCCACTTCTTTTTTCGTGAGTCCGTGAAAAACTCCCTCCCATGGAAGAGAAAGGGTTCCGGAAATGTGTTGATTCCACTTTTCCAATCGTCCCGGTGGAAATAAAACTCTCGACTGCACTTGAGGATTGTCGTAATCGACCACCTGGTGAAAAAAGAACTTCGTGCCATTTGCCAAACAGAGTTCAATCATCCGTCGAATCAATTGCTGATTTAAGGAATTTTCAATGAAATAGGGAGGCACCGATTCGTCAAAGCTCCTAACAAAAGCTCTTTCGAACCAACGCTTCCGTTCTGGATTGATTTGTTTAAAGACAAATTTTGGAGGCCCCTTAGATATGAGCCGCTCATTCTTGGGATATCGCCCTTGACTCGAATTAAAGTAATCTTCAATTTTATAACTCAACAGTTTGGGCTCTAATTCCATGGGAAAAATTGCGTTCCGTAAATTGATTAATGAGGCAAAAATAGCCATCTTTACTAAAGCCAGCTTTGACTGTGTGGAGTAATCTGTCCAATCCTCAGAAAATTCTTTGGAGCTGGCCATTAGACCGGAAATCAAACCAGGATCTTGAGCCAAAAAAGCATCCGATAAGATCACCGCCCCAACCTTTCGGCCTGCGAGAAACTCCTTTAGCAAAAGATACATTCCAAAAAGATCTCCCTCCCGAAGTCCCGCCATATAAACACGGTATTTTCGGTTGGGTTGCTCCATTTTTTCCTCAATCAATTTTGGATGAATGGAGTTCTGCATCGACGAGCGCGCCAAAAATAGGATATCTAAGGGCTCATTTTTCTCCGCGACCTTCCTCATTTCTGAAGCAAGATTGCGATGAGTGGGAACTAGTTCTGCTGCTTGAAAAATCGTTTTCGGCGCAAAATGAGACGAAATAAAGGGAGATGTGGCTATGAAAACCAATACCACTACGTACAAAAATAGTTTCTGATTTGACAACAGCACCCTCTCTACGGAAACGCTAGCGCCTCAACATGGATCGACTATCGAAAAATTCTGCTTCTAATAAAATTCCACCAAAATAGATTTTCATAGAATTCTTTTACGGGTCGCAGATAGGCGATCACAAGAGACTCTGACTCATAAAAGTTTCTGGGGATTCCTTGTGGAATTTTTTCAATGGAATGCACTGGCGCCGCATAGGAGCCAAACATCCGATCCCACAAAATCAAACTATCGCCAAAGTTTCGTCCAGAATTCGCGTCAATTTCATGATGTAAATGATGCGCCCTAGGAGAAACGATCAACCATCTGCCCAAGAATCCAAATCCCCAATCTAACCTAGAGTGCGTAAGCTTACCCAAAACAGATGTAGCAACGGAGAACCAAAATATTTCTAGAAGTTCCCATCCAAAAACCAGCTGCAACGGTAGATATACAAGAGACGTTGAAAACAAAAGATCTAATGGGTGTACGCGAAAGGAAGTGAACCACGTGAGCTTCGTGGAGGAATGATGAAATTCATGCACTTTCCAAAGAAGTGGGCTTGAATGCTTCCAGCGATGACTCCAATACAAAAGAAAATCTTTGAGAAGAAATGCCAAGAAAAACTCTAAAACCACTGGTGGACTTAAGTGGAAATATTCAAGTAAGGACTTTTCAAAAACAAAACGACTGATAACGGAGAAAAATCCCAAGAAAAATACATCTGCTAAAAGGCGATGAATTCCAAAAAGAAAAAAAAGAAAAGACATCAAATCAAAGAGGTGGGTTCTAGATTTTTGAATAACAAAATGTAAAGAAGAATTCTTCCAACCGCTAAACACAATCTCCATGGGTAGAATTAGGGCGAGAGCCAAACAATAGGGCACTGCCCAGTCGAGCCTTCCAAAAAATGAATCAAAATTCCAATTAGCAAAAAGCATTCGTCTCTATTCGTCTCTATTCGTTTCCATTCGTTGACCACGAGGCTCGATTCACTAACAAACCCTGGTCTTAAAAAATTATATCCAGGATTCATAGAATTGAAATCTAACTTCTTATGGAAGACTCAATCGGTAGAGATTCTCTCTATTTTAGAGATTCGAAATACGCGGCGATGGAGGCTAGCGTTTTTAGGTTCTTCGGATCTAAGGCCATCAAATCAATTCTCTTTCCAGTAGCGCGCTCCAAATCTGTCAAAATGGAAATAATAGAAATGCTATCGGCCAAGTCGCGCAAAGACTGATCGGGGCGATAGTTCGGAAGATGAGACCGAATCACGGACTCTAACTTGGCAGTATCAATGGTAGTTTTAATGGACATGGGAACTCTCTTTAACTGAGATTACTGTATCTCCAAAAGCTTGGCCTTTGTATTTATCACAAAAAGAAAGAAATAAGCCCCGATTCGCCTTTCCGCTAGAAGACCTAACAGCTTGTAGGGCTTCGATATAAAGCCTGGGCCGCATATGGGAAGGCAGTTTTTTCTCCATAAACCTTTCCAATACTTCGACGGAAAAATTAGGATCGTCGGTACGAAACGCCACAGCTAGTTCTTCACCCACATAATCGTTCTCAAACCCTAAGGCAATGGCTTCAATTTTCGGGCTTGAAAACTCCGACAACACATCTTCGATTTCCGCCAAAGAAACGGTGAGACCTGCACGCTTAATGATTTCTTTTTTTCTACCCGTCAAAAAGTAAAATCTTTTTCCTTGATAGGTTTCAAAAAAGCCAAGATCTCCCGTGGGAAATCTTCGACCATCGCCAGTCCCCAAAGGATTTTCCCCTCGATACCCTAACATTAAAGTATCGCCACAAATCACCAATTCGCCCTTTTGCCCCTCCGAAACGGGTATTCCTTGTTCGTTCCAAACTTCAATGTCTGTTCCCCTTAAACTTGTTCCAATGGACGGGCGCTCCTTGGAGAAAATAGCCCATTCGTATTCATCCTTAGACAAATCAAATGGAGTCACTGCGCTAAAATTGACGGCCTCGGATAGTCCAAACCCCTGCAACACTCGGCAAGGCATTTTTTCATAACATTCTTTGATCAAGGCCGAAGAGAGGGGCGCCGCCGCGGTAACAAAATAGCGAAGTGAGGAGAGTGAAGAGAGTGGGAAAAATCTTTCAGCGCGCAAAATTGTGGCCAGCAAGGAAGGAACTAGGCTGAAAATATCCAGTTTGTGATTGTCTAGTAATTTCGAAAATAGAAGGAGATCGAAGTTTTTTAGAAAAAAGAATTCTGCACCACTAAACAAAGTACAAAAAAACGAAAACTCCAGAGCGTTGACGTGGAAAACCGGCAGACAAGTTCCCAAACGAACACCGGGCTTCAGCCCATGACGTTCGATAAGAGCATCGACATTTAACATCACCGCCCACTCTAGCTGTTGTACTACCTTTGGTTCTCCGGTGGTTCCGCTAGTAAAAATATAGATAAACGGTTGGTCAGAGGGGAAATGTACGGGAGGATGAACGGACAAGCCCGACCGATGACTAGTGGAAAAATTTTTCCGCATGACCCTTGAACCAGACAAGCCCAGTTGGGCCTGATACTCTTCGCCAACAAAAATAAGAGAATCCAAAGGAATTCTTTGAATCTTTTTGTGAATACGCTCTTTTCCCTCTTTGGGATTGATTAGACACAACGATTTTCCTTCAAGAAGTGCGGCACAGATATGAACCAAGATTTCATAGGAGTTTTCTTGAATGCAAAGAACAGTGGAAAACGCCTTTTTTAACTGGCGAAGGTCACTGCGAATTTCCTCGACGTCGAAAGCGAATTCTTGAAAGGTCTTTTCTAAGGGCTCGCAGTTTGCGCCTTCAAAATACTGGACGAAGGGTGAATCCCCTTTTTCGGTAAGTATTTTTAGGTAATTTTCTGAAAAACGAGTGGATAGTTTCTGCAACTTGGCCTGCACTCGATCTCGAACGATATCGCCCATACAGAAAGTATAGATGACGATAGAAAGGAGAAGAAGTATTCCTGTGACCTAAACTTACTCGGAACGAGAAGAAGGGGGGACTCTTGAAATGGGCGCAAAACCGCCACACTCTACTCCGTCTACACGTTCCGTGGACTTTTCCCATCTCGCCATACCCTACAAATTTAAAAGGCCCATTGCTGGTGCAATGAGCCTTTTAAATGGTCGGGGTAGACAGATTTACTCGGGCCTTCTTGGCCCTCGCCTCAAGGGCTCGGCTTTCGCCTCGTTCAAAAATACCCTCCTGGTATTTTTGTGAACTGTCTACACGTTCCGTGGACTTTTCCCATCTCGCCATACCCTACAAATTTAAAAGGCCCATTGCTGGTGCAATGAGCCTTTTAAATGGTCGGGGTAGACAGATTTGAACTGTCGACCCCCTGCTCCCAAAGCAGGTGCGCTAGCCAGGCTGCGCTATACCCCGACGACAAAAACGAGAATTTTTGTTACCCTCTTTCATAAGCCGAACTGGAAAAATAGTAAAATGAAACCATCCATCTTTCTTACGATCGTCCTCCTGAGCGTCGCCCATCCAGTTTGGGCCCTGGAAACTTGGGAAGTTTGCTTGGATCGAGGCGACTTTAGCCTCAATGCTGATACCTTTTTGAAATCCAATCGGGTGACGAAAAGCGGTTGCGACATGCGTTTTGTAGAATTGGGCGGTAAAGGCACGAAATTTCAGCTGAATCTCTGCGATCCCAACATCCGGATCGATCAATTTAAGGCCATTGATTCGGAATCCTACGATCGTTTTTATGCAGGCAGCACCGGCTGTCCGGCCCCCTTATTCGGCGCGGACTTTGGTGTGACCAAAAAAGGAGCCGTGGAATTTGAGGCGGCCAAAAAGAAGGTGTTTGAGATTTTTCAGGCCATGAAGAAGGTCTATGCACCCAAAGCCACCAGTGCCGACGCCGAACGAGCCCGCCAACCGGGAGATTTAACGGCAGATGTGCAGTTATCCTGTGCGGAAATCCTATTGAAGGAATACTTAGAAAACTGTGTGTCGTTTGAGGCAAAACCCAAAGAAGTAAAGCCACAAGAGACCTCGAACATTCCGGGCGTTCTTCCTAGAATTATTCCCAAAAAGCCGTAAGTCCCCGTAGATGCCAAAGTTGCCCTGGCAGATCTTGAGCGAACGGATCAGAGTCTCCCAATCCCTAAAACTTTTGAAAATTAGAGACGAAGGCCTTTGTCGATGGCAGCTTTCTGCAAAGCCTGGATTTTTGATCCAGCGGCCACCGCCAAATCAATCATGGCATCCAAATCTTTTCGGGCAAAAAGCGTCTTTTCCCCTGTGCCCTGCACTTCCACTAGCCCACCGGTTCCTGTCATCACGATATTCATGTCTACGTCGCAAGAGGAATCTTCGTCGTAATCAAGATCTAAAAGATGAACGCCATTTTTCATTCCCACGCTCACGGCGCAAACAGAGTTCACCAAGGGATCGGCCACAAGGGCTCCGTCTTTTTTCATTTTCTGCAGGGCCAAGGCTAAGGCCACATAGGCTCCGCAAATAGAAGCAGTGCGAGTGCCTCCATCGGCTTGAATCACGTCGCAATCGAGCATAATGGTTTGTTCGCCCAATTTTCCAAAGTCAACGGCTGCACGAAGGGCTCTCCCGATCAAACGTTGAATCTCTTGAGTGCGTCCGCCCACTTTGTCTCGCTCGCGTTTTGATCGAGTGTGGGTAGATCGAGGCAGCATAGAATATTCCGCCGTTACCCAGCCCTCGCCCTTGCCCTTCAAGAAAGGGGGCACCGATTTTTCCACCGAAGCCGTGCAAAGCACTTTCGTATACCCAAAGGTAACCAGGCAACTACCCTCAGCATAACGGTTCACCGCTATGTCGAAAGTAACGGGACGTAAATCACTGGGTGATCGATCAAAGGAACGCTTCATGTTTGGCCTTTCTTCCGTATGCACATTGAGATTGAATGACACATTCTCCGCACTTGGGGCGACGTGCAATGCAGGTCTTTCTACCATGAAGAATGAGCCAATGGGAAAATTTCGTCCAGTATTCTTTGGGCACGATCTTCATAAGATCGGCCTCGATCTTTAAAGGGTCCTGCTTTTTTGTGAACCCGATGAGATTGGAAATTCGCTTTACATGGGTGTCCACTACGATTCCTAGGGGTAGACCAAAAGACTCTCCCAAAACCACATTGGCGGTTTTTCTTCCCACACCGGCAAGAGTAGTTAGCTCTTCGATGGTGCGCGGAAGTTCGCCATGAAAATCGGACTGAATCCTTTGCGCACAGGCCACGAGATTTTTCGCCTTGGTTCGGAAAAAGTTCACCGAATGAATGAGCTTTTCTACTTCCGTAACTTTTGCTTTGGACAAAGATTTCGAATCGGGAAAACGTTCAAACAATTTTGGAGTAACTTTGTTCACTCGTTCGTCTGTGCATTGGGCAGAAAGAATGGTGGCAAACAAGAGTTGTTCGGGAGTTTCGTGATGGAGGGCGCACTTGGCGTCGGGAAATTCCCTGATCAATCGATCTGCCACGGCAAGAACATTCTTTTGCTGCTCTTCTACTTTTTTAGCCATGCTTCCATTTCTTTTCGAGATTTCGTATTGATCACATCCTGTTTGGTGAGACCAGCTTTTCTGGCCATCATCACTCCGAAGCGAGTGTCTTCTAGTCCGCGAACGGAATGCGCATCGGGGAAAATTCCCACCGTCACCTTGTTTTTCTTGAGCTTGGGCAAAACCTGCCAATCCACATCGAGCCGATACGGATTGGCGTTGAGTTCGATTCCTTTACCGTATTTTTTTGCGGCATCTAAAACGGCATCCACGTCGAATTCAAAACCTTCACGCCCCAGCAAAAGCCTACCCGTCCAGTGCCCCAACCAAGTGGTGTAAGGATTCTCCAAAGCCTTGCAGAGCCTTTTGGTCATTTCCTCTTTTGGCATCTTCATTTGCCCGTGCACCGACGCAATCACAAAATCGAATTCCTTTAGCACTTTGTCGGAATAGTCTAGCGAACCGTCCGCTAAAATATCGCTTTCGATTCCGTGAAAGATTTTGATTTGCGGATACTTTTCCTGAAGCGCGGCGATTTCTTCTCGTTGTTTGAGAATTTCTTTTTCTTCCAGACCGTTGGCATAAAAAGCGGTTTTAGAATGGTCAGAAACTCCCAAATATTCCAGATCCATTTCCAAGGCCTTCTGCACCATTTCTTCTAAGGTGTTTTTGCCATCGCTCCAGGTGGTGTGAAGATGAAACACCCCTCGAATATCAGAGAGCTCCAATAGATCATTTTCATGACCGTAATCCCTGGCTTCTGCGGCCACGGGAGACCTTTTCTTTTTTTGGAAAATTTCTTCTTCAGACTCTGCGGGCGGAATATTTCCTAAGCTGTCTAAAAATTCTTTGGGGCCAGTGGTTTCCAACAATGTGGTGCCAAAGGTTTTTTTCTCGGCCACGTATACTTTCACGGGAAGGGTTTCTTTATCGGAAAATTCCCAAACTCCGTCTTGAAGGTGAAACTTTTGTTTTGCGAGCTCCTTTTCTAAAGATTTTCCCTGCAAAACAAATTCAAGTTCACTCAAAATAGGCATTCTTCTGCGATAGGCGCCGGTTTCTTCCACTTTTTCCACTGCGTCCCAGGAAGAAAAAATCTCTTTCCATTGTTCGGCTTCTTGTTCGGCCACGGGATAAATCACTTTTCCCCGGCGAGACTTAATCAGCTCCAATTGCTTCATGAGATTCTCCTGCGTTTTTTGTCCGAACCCTTTCAAATCCAATAGACGATTTTCTAAGCACGCATATTCTAGTTCGGCCAGACTTCCGATTTGGAGTTCTTGGTAGAGTTGCTGAATTTTTTTGGGACCTAGTCCGCGAATTTCCAAAAGTTCTGTGATTTTTTTGGGAAACGGAGCGCGCAATTCTTCTAGTTCTTTAATGGATTTCGTTTCCACAAATTCTTTTACGATGGCCTGGGTACCTTTTCCGATGCCTTCGAGCTTCCCTAATTCACCGGAGGACAACAGCTCTTCGCAGGTTTTTTCTTGGTCTTCCAAAACATCGGCTGCCTTTTGCCAGGCGCGAATCTTAAATGGATTTTCTTTTGCGAGTTCGGCAAAAAACGCCATTTCTCTTAATTGCTGGGCAAGAATTTCGTTGCTCATAGAAAGGTTCTACTAAACTCTTGGGCCGCAAGAAATAGTTCTCTCCTTTCTTGAGAAAGCTTGTTACGATTTTCTTAGATCCACGGAGGGTCGTATGCGCCACGGACCGGCGTTTTTAAAATGCTTCACCGCATTATTGCTTCTTCCCTTAGAAGCCTGGGCCGTTTTACCCTCAAACGCCGTTCAGCTAGAATCCACAAAAGAAATTCGCCTTCGAAAATTGGCCTTGGAGATTTCTTACTCCCCTGAACACAAACAGGCCAAGTGGGTTTCCTATCCACTAGGACCCGAACAACTTCGTAATTGCGTGGATCGATCGAATCGCTTTCAACCAGACCCAGAACTTTCCTTCGAAGATTCTGCCCAACTGAGCGACTATTCTAGTTCTGGATACGATCGCGGACACTTGAGCCCAGCGGCGGATAATAAGTGGTCGCCAAGAGCCATGCAGGAATCGTTTCTTCTCTCCAACATCAGCCCTCAACCCCCAAGGTTCAATCAGGGTCTTTGGGCGCGGCTCGAAAATTCTGTGCGCGCCTGGGCCGCGAACTTTCGTGGCATTGAAGTGATTACGGGCCCCTTTTTAGAGGCGGGCCTACCGAAGATCGGATCGGGCGTTAGTGTTCCTCAATATTACTTTAAGGCGTTGGTCACAAAATCCGGCGGTAAAGAGCGAAGAGGCATTGCCTTTTTGATTCCCTCCAATGCCGACAAAAACTTTTCTCAATTCGCCGTGCCCATTGATTTTGTGGAAGAATTTACCGGTTTAGACTTTTTTCCAGGAATGCCGGGAGAAGAAAATTTTGAGGCAGAAAAAGACCTTCAGTTCTGGAACCCCAGCTTAAGTTATAAACCCTACCCTTGCGCTAAATCGCCTCACGATTTTTTTGCCTTTCCCTGGCAATAAGACGTTTGGGCCAAAGCTCTGAAGATTTTTCAAAAGAATTGAGGACGTATGCAAATTTCTGGATCCACCGTTTTGATCACTGGAGCCAATCGCGGCATTGGAGAAGCTCTTTCGAAAGAAGTGGCCCGCAGAGGGGGCAACCTAGTGTTGGTGAATCGCACGGCCAACCCAGAGTTAGTGAAAGAATGCAAAAAGCTAGGCGCCAAAGACACCAAAGAGATTTTGGGAGACTTAAGCAGCCAAGAAGGATTGGAAACGCTCTTTGCTCAATGGAAAAAACTGGAAATCGATATTTTGATCAATAATGCCGGACAACTCACCGGCGGATCGCTAGAAGACCAACCCCCACAAGATATCCACAATATGTTCCAAGTAAATGTGAATGCTTTGGTGCAGATCACGAAGTTTTTCTTGCCTGGAATGAAGAAGCGAAAAAAAGGAAAGATCGTGAACAACGCTTCGGTTTCTTCGTATATGTATTTTCCTGGAGCTTCCACCTATGCGGCCTCGAAATCTGCGGTGGCCGCCTTTAGTGAATGCATGAAGGCTGAACTCGAGGGCTCTGGAGTAAGTGTTTTATTATTGGTAACTCCAGGAATTGAAACGCGGATGTTTCGTGAAATTCCCAAAAAATACGGAAACCTCATTGATACTTCGTTTTTGAAATCCATTCCTGCCGAGACTTATGCAGAAAAGGTTTGTAACGCCATTGAAAGCGATGAAGAAACCTTGAGCCCTTCGGGAGCTACGGCCATCACACTAAACATCGCACGGCACCTTCCCGGCTTGTTTCGAAAAATTGCCTCTCGAAGGAAAAAATAATTTTTGCGTCAGTGGGAGGTGGTGGATTTCGTTTACCCCACTGCTCAAACCTAAGTTACGGGCAAAGTTTGCAGCAGTTTCTTTTCTAGATCTTCTAGGGAATCAAAAATCCAAAGATCACGCTTCAATTCTTTTCGTCGCACCTTGGAAGATCCCGCCCCCCCAATCCACAAAGAAGTTTTATTGGGAATTCCCGCTTCCACCTGCTGAAGATAGTCGTTCACTTCAATTTTTTCGTCTTCTTCAGGAACCGGCGAGATGGCCAACAGAATGGCGTGGGCTTTAAATCCGCGGCTTGCTTCCACCAAGGAACTGGCCGGAAGGTTGGCCCCCAGAAAATTGGTTTGGTATCCCAAAAATCGGCAGCGAATGGCGGCCATCAGCAAACCAAAATCGTGGTGATGTCCTTCTGGTGCTGCGAACAAGAGAGAAATAGATTTTCCGTTCAAGGGCTCTAAGTCTTCATAAATCTGACGAAGGTTGTGGCGAATCAGATCGGAAAGAGCATGTTCTTGAGAAATGCTTAAGGTGCCTCGATCAATTTCTTCTCCCACTTCGCGCATCAGAGCGGGCACCATACGAAACACATATTCGCTGGGGCTTAAGAGGTGTTTTACTTTGGCGAGTCCTCGTTTCAGTTCATCTAAACGAAACTCTCCCACGGCTCGAAGAATTTCATAAATGTCTTTGCGATAGAGCTCACTGTGGTTAGGAACATCGGATTTCGCTTGCAGAGAAGAAAGTTCTCTATTGGACAATTTCACCAGCGAACTAATGGAGTGACCTTGGTGAACAAGACTGGAAAGGAGTTTTAGTTTTTGCACGTCTGCATCGGAATAGACACGTCTTCCGGAATCGTTTCTGCTGGGCTGAACCACGGAATAACGCTTTTCCCAAATGCGCAGTCGATCGGCCGCGAGGCCCGTCAGTCGAATCACTGCTTTCATGGAATGTTTCATGCCTTCATCCTTTTATCCTTTGTGTCCGTTGGAACTTTTGTGTCCTTCGGAACTTTGCATCCCTTGGGAATCCTCTGTTTTTCCCAAGCCCTACTCCTAGTTCCTCGCTAAACCCCCAAAATCATTGAAGGTCTTCGGCGGCTGAGCATTGCCTGCAGGGGCGTTTCTCCACATTTTGTCTAAGTTTTGTCTAATTAAAGACCCCTTACATTCTTAGACAAATATGCGACAAAAGGGAAGAGGTAAAATTTATGTATGACTCCATTTTAAAGATCGATGAGTTGAAACGTACGTCTGACAACAACCCCGGCGTGGAAGCGGGCCGGCTGATCTTAAAGGCCGTGGGAGAAGACTTGAAGCGAGAAGGCGTGGTGAAAACACCGGAGCGCTTTTCGAAAGCTTTGAAGGATCTAACCTCCGGATACAAAACCACCCCTGAAGAAGTGGTGGGAACCGGAGTGTTCGAAGCCGAAGGAAACGGCTTGGTGAGCGTAAAAGAAATCGAATTTTACTCTCTCTGCGAACACCATATGTTGCCCTTCTGGGGAAAAATGTCGGTGGCCTACTATCCCGACAAAAAGATCATCGGACTCTCCAAAATTCCAAGAATCGTGGATGTGTTTTCCAAAAGACTGCAAGTGCAAGAGCGTCTCACCCGTCAAGTGGTGGAATCGTTGCACGAGATTCTTCATCCTCGAGCCGTAGTGGCAAGGGCTGAGGCCTGTCACCTATGCGTGATGATGAGAGGAGTGGAAAAGCAAGGCTCTTCCACCGTTACGGAATATTCCAAAGGTCTAGAGAACCTGAACCCCACGGAACAAGCGAGGATCTGGGGATCGCTATGAAGCAATGGCCCATCTCCGTGGAAAAAGCTTTGCGAGCAGCCCTCGCGGCGGAGAGGCAGGCCATTGGCATTTATGAATCTCAAGTAAAACAGTTCCAGAAGCGAAAACGAGCGGACTGCCAAATTTACGAAGAGATTCTGAAAGAAGAAAAGCAGCATCGTTCAGAATTAGAAGATGCGCTAGAGGAAGCAGAAGCTTCTGTGTTAGACAAGGTGGCCGGACACAGCTTTGGATTGTTTTTAAGTCTTTTACCGAAACGCTGGAACTACCACATGCATGTCTGGGCAGAACGAGAAGCCGCCAAAGCGTATTTTTTAGCCTGGAAGGAACTGAAGAATATTTCTGGAGCGGAACTTTCAAAATCGGATTTTTCGAAATTGAAACAGACGCTCTGGCATCAAACAAAACAAGAACTCTCTCACCGACGAAGATTTCAACTAGCCCTGAAAGGAAAATAGTATGACGACCCTTTTTGCAGCCTTGACCCTTGTGTTTAGCACCTTAGCCTTCACCAACGAATTGCCACCCGTACGAACGGTTCCCTATGTGGACTTAGAACGTTATATGGGAAAATGGTACGAGATCGCCGCTTATCCACAATCTTTCCAAAAAAATTGTGTGAAAAGTAGCGCTGAATATTCTTTGCGCGACGACGGCAAAGTGAATGTGTTGAATTCTTGCATTCAGAAAGATGGCACCGTGAAAGACGCCAAAGGAACCGCTAAAGTTGTGGACAAAACCACCAACTCCAAATTGAAGGTAAGTTTCTTTTGGCCCTTCTATGGTGACTACTGGATTATGGATTTAGGCACCAATTACGAATACGTAGTGGTGGGAAATCCTGATCGAGATGCGCTTTGGATTTTGTCTCGCACTCCAGAAATGCGTGAAGACGTTTACCAGAGAATTCTACGCGGCATCGAAAACCAGAAGTATTCTCTAGAACCCATCAAAGTGACGGGCAAAGTTGTAAGATAAGAATAGCGAAAAAGTTTCACGCCACTTCCGCGATTTCGAAACTAAAGCCCTCTTGGCCCGCCTGATGAGGATTTTTCCAGGGCGTGCGACTGAGGATCACAAACTTCGTGCCGGGAAGAAACACCACCTGCCCCTCACCGGAGGTGGGAAGAAGCCTTCCCGTTTGCGAGAAAATCACGAGCCGGCAATTGCCCTTGCCGGCTTTTTCATTTTGCCCCAAAGGAATGGTGGTGCCCACGTCTTGGATTTCTTTGCCCACCTGAAAGTTTTCTAGGTTCGAGGCAGAAAGAGTTTTCCACTGCACCACTTTTCCGTTGTAGATGGGGCGTCCCTCGAGAATTTCGGTAAGAGAATTTTCCATGGCCTGCTTTTTTTCGGCTCGTTCGATTTTTTCGATCTGATTTTGAGTGCTGCCTTTTTTGCGCCTCTGCATGAGCATTTCATTTTTGGCGGCGGCCAGGCGTTTTCCTTTTTTGCTGAACTTTAAGTTCTCGCCCTGTTCTTGTTTAGCTTGCTGATGGAAGCTTCGAAAAATGGTTCCAGTGCCGGCGTTTTTATCGATGCCCAAGAGTTCATAGGGCGCTTGAAACACCATGGTGATGAGCGTTTTTTCTGTGTCGAGAAGATTAGGCACAGAGGCTGGAGTGGAAACTTTTTTTCCCAAGAGCCCCAGGGCAAAGGATTTCATCCAAGGAAAGATTCCCCGCACATAGAGAAAGTGCATGGTGGCAAGCAAAAGGAGGCCTGCGGCCACGGGAGTGCTCCAGAAGAGAAAAGCGCAGACAAATGGGAGGGCTAAATAGCTTAGGTGTTCTTTGCGGATGGGCATAACGAAGCTCTATCGATGCTTTTGGGGAAAAGCTTGATGCCTAGTGAAAGAGGTCTGTCTCATCATTGAGACATTCCCTAATGTCCTATCAAATTTACCGCGACCTACTTCCAGTAAAGTGGAATTTCCGTGTCAAAACTCTCGCTCATCATTGGTGAGGATCTTCTCGGTAGTGACAAATCTAGGCTCTTTAATTTGGTGGTCTCTAAATCCCATAAGAATTCGGTTTTTTGAATATAGTCCTCCCTGGTAGAATTTTGGCCACAAATCCAACAACGCCCCACAGGCGCCGTTGTCAATGACAGGGAAAGTTTTGCTCTCATCTTTTCGCCTGAAGAACAATGACCAATAAGAACAAAAAATGGTTTCGTTAACTCCTCCGTGGGTAATGATTTAATTTCTGATACATAAATGGCCTTTACTTCTGTTTGAAATGACCCAGGAGAATCCTTACCCTCAATACAATAACGATACACAGCCCGCCGAGCCGCCTCCTCCGCATCTTTGGCGCTACATAGAGGATGCCCTTCAAAAGCAGAGAAACTGTTAAGCGTTTTGTCTCGAAACAATTCTTCTTGCCCTGTATGAATTGCCCCTTTACAGGCTAAAATGCTTTCATTCCAATCGTATTTTCCTGGGATTTTGCCGTCTGGGTCCCAGAAGTCTTTTATCTCGTTATCTTGATTTGTATTGGGTTCAGATTTTTTTTCTGTTGAGAGAATGGGGGCGCCGATGACTGCGTCACCAACGGAATCCTCTCTTTTATTTTCGGAAGTTATATCAACGTTTCCAAAGGAGTGAATAGAGTGGCTACTTTTGGTTCCAGAATTCATCGACAGAGAAGCATCCATTGAAAGCTTTTCCCGGTCATAAGAGCTACGGGCTCGGTAGACGGCTTCTTTGGTCAAAAATCCACTTTGGATTTGCTGCGCAATATGTAATTTGATGAAAATCGACGGGCGCCCGTCTGGCGGAGTTAAGACATAGAGGTCATCTGCAATCTGTTCGAACTCGCTTTTTAGGTAAGGCTCTAACTTCCATTCCGCTACAGCGGAGTTCCAATAGAGCATACAGATGACGATCACTAAAAATTTGGAGAAAATTCCCATTGGACCCTCTAATTTCTTTTTCGGCCAACTAGGGTTTCCACTGAAGTAAACGGCTCAAACAATGCCTTGCCACAGATCTTCACGCTTAGCGTTATTATGGTTTGTTTACAGAGAATGTTTACAGAGATTATTTTCTGGGGTTGACTTGGGTCTGTTACCTGTGTTCTATTCGCTCTACACAAATTGACGCGGGGTGGAGCAGTCCGGTAGCTCGTTGGGCTCATAACCCAAAGGTCGTTGGTTCAAATCCAGCCCCCGCAACCAACTAAAAAACTCGCCAGCTTTAGCTGAGCGGGTTTTTTACGTTTTGGTGGTGTGGGACTGAGAGTGGAACCATCGCGCGGAACGCGAACGTTGGTTCACAAAAATAGCAGGACGCTATTTTTGCACGCGCAGGCTGAAGGCCGAGCGCACGAAAGTGGCGAGGGCATGAGCCCCACGCAACCTCCCTCAGTTCTCGTTCACCTTTTCGATCTTGCAAATATGATCGCCAGCCACGGAAACGGCAACGATCTGCGCCGGGCTCGCAGTCCATTCGCTGCAACGGCTTCCGGACGCGGAAAAGAGGCGTTCCACTTTTTTCTTTTGGGCGTTGTCGGTACCGACGAAAGTGCAAGACTCTTCCCTGTCAGAACTACTAAATACGTTGATTTCGCGAATCACTTTCGAGAGCCTTAGCTGATACTGCGTGGTCTTTTTATCGAGACAAAGTTCATCTTTGCCAGCGAAGTATGGCACCACTTTCACAGTACTGATCTTGGCGGCTTGGGCCGGAAAAATAACTGGGAAAAAAAGAACGGCCACATGTGTGAAAAGTTTCATAGACGCAAAATAGCTGAACGAACGCGGAAACTCAAGCCGGGTACCCGTTTTAGAGGCTACGAATTACAAGCACAGGCCCGTCTGCCGCCCACATAGGCGTCGCCAGCGTTCGTGGCCGGACTAGTGCACAGAAACCTGCCGGGAGTTGGAGCATCGTACATACAACCAACAGCCACACCACAACCTTGTGAAGTGATGGCACCTCCGGGCACGCCGAGCGCATTCATAACAGCCAAGCAATTGGCTGCAGTTCCAGCCGACCCCGCATAGGTGAGAGTCGCTGAATTGTAGCCACCATGAGAGCTACAAGCAGAAGTGCAGCTTTCGTTATCGGCCGCATAATACCAACACACTCCACCCACTGCCACTCCGCCACTGCCGCAAGTAAGATTAGTAGATCCAGAAGAAGGAGTAGAGTTCGAATCATTGGGGTTCGGCGCCGACCCACCTGTTTGCCCGCAAGAGCTAAAGAACACGAGACTCAAGACCAATGCAGAAAATACTTTCATAAAACTCCCTAATCCTAAAAATGAAGCGAGGCCCCTAATCGATAGTCTTTCCATTCTCGAGTCTGTGCAGTGGTAACACCGTTTACCAATAGGTCATACTTCACATCGGCATAGCCGAAATCTAAAGATACTAAGGGAAAAACTTTAATCCCAAGAATCACGTGAATTCCTTTTGGTTTTTCCATAGTGGATTCTAAACCTGAACTGGTTTTATTTTTCAAAACTCCCTTGCCTTGAAAAGAATAGGCCCCCGTCAGACGGAACAGAATACCGTCAATCACTAAAGCGCCACCAGCAAGATAGCCTGAAAAAGCCTTATTATTGCTATTAACACTGGCAGGATCGGTGAGTTGCCCTACCAAATGGTATTCTCCATACAAGCCTAAACTGAGGAGGGGAAATATTGAAACGCTTGGAAGCAAATAGGCCCCAGCCGTAGAAGATCGAACCGAAGGAATAGATGCGTTGCTATCTTTTAAAGAGCCCCAACTTCCAAATGCACCAAGGCTAACAGCGGCCTGCGCATTTCTTAGACCAGAAAAAGAAAATAAAAGAAGTGCAATTAGACATACAGTGAAACAATGAGCTTTCTTCATCCCTAAAGTATGTATTTTTTTAAAAAAAATGCCAAGAAATGCTCAGAAAACTAAAAAGAATTATCTCCGAAAGTTCAGGCTTAATCGTCGACAAATGAATTTGTACAATTTTGGCTTGCTAGACGCATCACAATTCATCCCCCTAACCACTCACCTTCACCTCTTTGCCCGCGAACGAAACCTTCTGACCGGCGCGAATCTTTTTGCCTCGGCGAGTTTCCAATTCTCCGTCTACCAGCACCTGGCCCGATGCTATGGCCACTTTTGCTTCGCCCCCAGAGCCCACGAATCCCACCGCTTTCAACAACGACTGTAGAAGAATAAATTCTTCCCCTTCTAATTTGAATTCCACGTTTTTCTCCTCGTTCCTTACTGGTATCATTTTTCTCATGGATCTTCGCCAATTTCGCGAACGCTGTCACATTTGTTTCTTTTGGAAGCAGAATTGCTATTGCCGTCACATCAAGGCCTTTGATCCTAAAATCAAATTTGTGATCTTAATCCAATATCGAGAAGCTAGAAAACACATCGCCACGGGCCGCCTTTCCCATCTTTGCTTAAAAAACTCCGAACTGATCGTGGGCTACAATTACACCGAAGATCCCCGCGTAAACGAAATTATCGCCGATCCCCACTATTTCCCCATGGTTCTGTATCCAGGAAAACAAGCCACAAACCTTACGCAAACCCCTTCCACCCTATGGACCGAAAGCTTTCCCAAAAATAAGGTGCCCGTGATTTTCGTGATCGATGGCACCTGGACGAACGCTCGTAAAACCATGCAACGAAGCCGAAATCTTCATCAACTGCCGCAAATTTGTTTTGATCCCCCTCACCCCTCTAACTTTCGCTTAAGGAAACAACCCCAGGAATTTTGCTTTTCCACCGTGGAAGCCATTCATCACACCATTGAATTGATGGGCCCCTATTTTCAGTTTGATGCCACTTCTCGCACCCACGATCATTTACTGAATGTCTTTGATCTCATGATGGATAAGCAGATTGAATATATGAAGCACTTGCCTCGCTTCTCTCCTGCCCTAACGTAATTTTCCGAACGCCAACAAATTGTCCGGCGTCTTCGTCAGAATGGCTTTTTGAAAAGCAAAAATCTTTTCACACAGATCCATGGGGAAAGCGGGGCTATGAAATTTTATTTGATACGCTTCTCTCGTAATCTCCACCACTATGCCTAACTTCACGAAGGTCACTCTGCATCGACTGCAATCCATGGGATAGTCCAGCAGAAGATTCTTGCCACTGTGGCTTTCCAATCGATCAATCACTTCTTCCACTTCTTGCGGCTCTGGGAAAGGCGCTTCAATGCAATCAAAGGTTTGCACAAAGGCTCGATTGAAAGGAGCCGCTAATAGCAGAGGAGGATCGCGAATTTCATCCACCGATCGTCTCCACACCACGCGTGTAGGGTCGCTGGAATCTTGCTCGGCGGAGATCTGAAAGCGAAAATCGGTGAGCACAAGAATGCCAAAACCTTTTTCCAGCGAAACATGAACTTTATCTTTCCGTTTGTAGCCAAATTCCTGGCGTAAAGATGTCCACAGGGTTTCTAGCTCTTGTTCGATCTGAGGCGAAGCGCAGGTTTTTACGAATTCCCCGGTGGCATTGGTGATGTCTTTAGGTACGGTGTAAAAACTCTTAAAACCCGCTAGTTTCTTAATCGGCTCATGGCTTTCGCCCGAAAGCCGCAGATTCGTGCTGGTTAAGGATTGATCGTTTTCCACGCCCCCATCATAGAAAGACTCCACAGGCTTAGCAAGAGTGATGGCTCCAGAGAGAGAAACTCGAAGAAGCAATATGACGCAACTCCCATGGGAAAGGTGATTCCCGAAAGCCCCATAATACTTTCCACACCGCCCGTGGTGACTTTTTTTCACTCGATTGTTTCTATTTTTGGCGCATCGCCAGAGTTTGATTTTCTCGTAAGGGTTTTAATAGTCCCTCTAGCCCGTTGACCTTGATTTCATAAAGCTGTGCCAGCAAACGACCTAGTTCGCCTTCGGGAAACCCTTGCCCATGAAACCACACCACATAAGGCTCAGGTAGATCGATAAGGAAGCGATCCTTATAGCGGCCAAACGGCATTTTCCAATTGGCGATTTTGTGCAGATCTTCAGGTCGAAATTCCATCTTTCCGAGTATGGATTTAGAAGCACACGATGGCAATGCGAAACTGAGTCGCCCCTCCGTATCTATCAATACGATTCTATGCCCACGCTAATAAAAAAACGCCGACCCAAAGGATCGGCGTCTTCGTAAAAATCAAAGTAGGAAAAACTACTTCAACTCTTTCACTTCCAACTCGTAACCGGCAGGAAGAATCAGTTCGATTTCCACTGCTCGATTTAAACTAGGATTGCTATAGCTCTCAAATACTAAAGGTAGAGAGCGAACAATTTCTTTTGTGGGTTTTTCAGGGCAATACATTTCCGTTTGAGTCATGCCAGCATTTACGAAAAAGGTGGCATACCAGTTAAATTCGTTGCCACTGATTCGCACGGGTTCAGCGTCTAAGCTGATGCTGTTGCAATCTGTACGGGTGATTTCTTTTTTCAAAACAACAGATACGCCCTTAATTTTTTCGCCTTGGATTCTTACGTGTTTGTAAGTGGCAGGAGCGCTTTCAATTACTTTAATGGCGTGGGCAAAGGATGGAGCCACGGTCAATAATAGGGCAGACAATAGGATCTTCATGGGGACCTCACAGTAGATGTTTGAACGGGGTACTAGGGGCAGAAGACTATAATATAATACCAATTTACTCAACTATTTATTATGCCAAAAATTCCAATAAGTTAGGCTGGAGAAATGCGCACCAACCCCTCTAACTACGGCTTGGCGTTGGGGGTGTTTCACTATGCGGTGTTGATCCTCATTCTTTACCACTTCTGCAACATCCACCCACAGACCCATGGCGCAAAGAAAAGCACCAACATACCAAACGCTAAAAGCCGTCCCTGAAATACATTAAATTCGTTCCACAGCCACTTCCAAGGAAAACGAAAAATAAAATGTCCGATGGAGAACTCAAAGGCAAACATGCACACGAACCACAAGAATCCAACCTGAATGGCCTCTGCTGGAGTGTTCACTCCAAGCCATGGGAATATTCCCCAAGTGTAGAAGAGAATCAAAATAGAGCCAGTGCCCACTCCAATTTGCCGCGATCGAGAATCCCCCACCCTCGGCGCTAGAAATTTTGCCCGTAAAATCCCATGAATCATTTCCAAAAGAGCGATACCGATCCAAAAGAAGAAGATTAAAAGAATATTCATTTCAATAATTCACCCATGGAAGAATCGACACCTCGATCCAGTCTACATCACCTTCAGTCGCAAGCGAATTGGCCCTCGAAATTCCGAAGGGTCTACTACTTTTCCTTTTTGCAGGATCTCAATTTTTCCAGCGTGAACCAAGCGCCGGGCTGCTTGCCGAACTTCTTCCATTTTCGCAATGTCTTGTTTGTCTGCATCGGCGAGAACTTCCGAAGGACAAATGGTTTTCTCTGATCCTCGCTTTTGTAAAAGAGCAAGAATTGCTTCTTCTAATCCCTTGCCGTTCACTTTATTTTCTTTGGCATCTCCCCTACAACGATCACTACAGTATTTTACTTCAGACCAATTCTTTTCCCACTTTTTCCGATAGGTCATCACCCGACCGCAGTACTGACAATATTTCTCGTCCATGGAATCGCCTCTTCTGCCTTCCATTCATTCACCGCTTCTCTCTAGGATAGTTTGCCCCCACCCTAGTTTTCACTTTTTCGTGCCCCAAAGGGATTGATACTTTCCCTCGGGGTCGTACAGGCTAGCTTGCCGATGGGGATCAAAGATTCGATCACGGGGATCGGTACCCATGCCCGATTGATACAACCAATTGCCCCAATTGCTCTCGCGGTCGAAATCAAGGAGTTGTTCTTCAAACCACTTCGCGCCTAAAGTCCAATCGATTCCCAAGGTCTTTGCCAAATAGCTGGCCGCATTCTGTCGCCCTCGGTTCGACATCCATCCAGTTTGAAGCAGCTCTTTCATATTGGCATTGATGAAGGAAGATTCCGTATTTCCCTCTTTCCATTGCTGAAATAGAGCGGCATCGGTTGACCAAGAACGATCTGATTCTCGTAAGCCTTGTCGCGAGAAAATCTTTGGTCCAAATCGTTTAGCCAAAAACTTAAAGTAGTCTCTCCACAAAAGTTCAAATACCAACCAATAAGTAGACTCATTGGCACCGAATCGATCTTCGTATTCCTTACACTTCCAATAAATCCACCGAGCAGAAATTGCCCCCAACGAAAGCCAGGGAGAAAATTTGGAGGAATCATTTTTTTCAATCATTCCATTTCTAGTGTTCTTATAGTTACTGAGAGATTGGGTCTCAAAAAAGTATTCTTGTAAACGTTCTTTTCCGGCCGGTTCGCCTCCTCGAAAACCAAAAGGTAAATCAACGAAAGTGGGTGCGGTGGCAACAGGAAAATTGGCAGGAAGATTCACAGAAAATCCCTGCAAGGTTTTCGGCAGATCGAGGCAAGGAGCAATAGAAAAATTCTTTTCCACTGCCTTTCGAAAATCTGTGAATACAAGCGGCAGATCTTTTATCAAAAAAGGAAGAACATCTACGGAAAGTAAGGTCTGCGTGTTAAATGTTTGTATTTCAATTCCAGCGTTTTTGAATGAATCCTCTAATTCAGAATCCGTTTCAGAAAAACATTCACTTTTTACCAACAGTTTTGCTTGATTGGTTTTGGCAAAAGCTGGAATCGTTTGTTCCGGTGCGCTCGAAAAAAGAAAAAGATCCGAACCCAACGATTCTAAGTTTCTTTGTAATTCCAAAGCCGTTTGCCAGAAAAACGTTTTCCGAAAAGACGAAGCTCTCGGTGACTCAAAGGCCACTCCCACAAAGGGAATCCTTTGTTCGCTCAGCCAGTGAAGACCTGCCTGATCTTCTAGGCGAAAATCGTTTTGAAACCAGTAGATTGCTTTCATTCAAATAAATTACCGAAGGAAAGAAGGCTTTCCCAGCGCAAGATTGTCGCTATGCGCACTCGTGCAGGGCCAATTTTTGGGGGGTCGTTGAAAATTTAAAAGAAAATTTTTGGGTACATATCGGAGATAGATTCTGATGTTTCTGTTCACTGGAATCGAACAAAATCATTCGAAATCATTGCCTCAACGAAATCCTTTTGTACCCATTCTCTCTGAGCACGTTTCCCTTCGCTTTTTTTCTTTGTGTTTTCGATTGTTTCCCGGAAATATGGCGAACCATTTTGAAAAGGAGTGTTCATGAAATTCTTTGTATCGTTATCGACTTTTACCCTTAGTCTTTTTGTTTTCGGCCCATCCGCCTATGCTACAACGATGGATGGAACACCTGAAATTCTATCGGCCGAGTTAGCTGCAACTCGCATCATCACCGCAGATCAAATGTCTTGTGTTCAGGCCATTGATACTTATGAGCGAAAGGGCAGAATCTATGTAATTGCCAACGGCAAGGACGTGGTTCCATTATATGGAATGACTCCCGTGCGAAAAAGCCATAGCTTGCAGTGTTATGGCAGATCAAAAATGAAGCTTACGTATTTTGTGCGAACCCAAGACAAACGCCATTGCGGAATCGCTGTGTATTGTCAGCCTAAATAATTATTAGCTCTAATACATGCCAGACTAAATTTGGAGGGGGCATCGCGATGGCGAGGCCCTCTTCTCGTTTTTGTCACAAGAGCCGATCCAAAATTCCACTACACGGTTCCGTATCCACCGCATTACAGTCGTCTCCCCTAAAATAGAACCATCGTGAAATGATCAACAGGAAAAAACGCCAGGCTCTCGGATTCATGGAATTTGGCTAGGGTATCGTTCGACTTTCTGCTGGGAAATTTCGTCCATTCTACCGATACGATTCCATATGATGTTTCTTGTTCTATTCCTCGTATTGCTCGCTCCAAATTTGGCCCTAAGCCAAGGAGAGATGTGCCAATACGAAAACACAGGTCAACTTTGGGTGCCCTTTGAGCAGATTCAATGGGTGGATCTAGATCGAGAACTGGCAAAGGAAGCCATACGTAAAGACTTTCAAGGATTCTGCGAGTGGAATCGAATGGATCGAATGGCTGCGGATAAAGCATTCGATTTACAAGAATATAGAAAGCTAAAAACCACCGGCGACAGAGACGCGGCAGCTCAAAAAATGAATTTAGGCGGTGATCCCTGGATAACTTCTCTTATGGGACATCCGCATCTAAAAAAAATGGGAACCACTCATTTTTCCGTCCTATGCGAATATTATCCCAGAGCTCTCGAATGCGCCGGAGAGTTTTCCAAAGCTCTGGAAAAAACATATCCCGTCACCAACTACAATGTTCGTAATTACGATAGCGAAAAGTACATTCAAAGGCCCGTGAGCGACGGAGACAAAACAAAACTACAATTGGCCTGTACGATGTTTAGCCCAAAAAGTTTTTTATCTTGTAGATCGGCCAGCTCGGATTTAGTGGATATTTTAACGATCCGTGCAGGTGTAACGGGAGTTCCGTTGATCGTAGACACCATGAAAGATCCTACCATCACCAAAGCACTACAGAGAGTCTCTTTAAAACTGTGGCAAAGAATTGAGAAGCAAACGTTTGAAAAAAATGCGGATATATATTCCGAACTCACTGCGGAACTGATGAAAGATGGATTCAAAGAAAAAGAGGCTAGAAAAAAAGCCGTTCTGATTTTAGGGGCCATCGCCACAGGCGGGCCCAATTTCGTGAAGAGAATTAATTCCTCGTCTGTCGCTGAATTTCCAAAAAGTTGCCAAAGTAAACCCGGCTGTAACCTCAATGGAATTTATATGCAGGCCATCGCTGAAGGAATGGTTCACGGAGACACCTTCAAAATGCAACTAAAGGAACCCTCACTGTATAGCCTGCCTCCAGGCACAGACTTTTCCTGCGACATCGGAAAATCGTATCACTTTTGGCTTTCCGCAGCCTTAACAGATCGACTGATGGATCTGGGTCACTCAGCAGATACCGCGAGAGCAGTCGTATATGCCAGTGAAGTGGGATATCAATTAGGTGGCGCAAACTCTGAACGAGGAAACAGCGCGCTAGCCAAGCCGAGATATGGATCCATCGAAAATGGAATCCGCATGGATCTCAACTTGGCTGCCGCAGGAACCTACTTTGGGGCCTCCGTGGAGAATCCTCCAAACTCTCTGCCGCTAAAAAATGGTTTGCTAAAAATGATGGACGCTGGAAACTCCACCCCTTACGAAACGGGAAAAAAATTTGAAGTTTCCGTGGGTAACGTAACAGAGTGGATGGATCGCGTCGGGGCGAAAGCAGCCTTTGCACTTTATCCTTAAGTCCTCGGGGTCGATTTTTTCCCCCAGCTATAGCGTTCTTGGCAAAGTCCCCCGCCATCTATCCACAACGTTCAGCTGCCTTGAGGAATCAAAACACCATGGGCACTTCGATGGCCAGAAGCTCAAGATCTTTTGAGGCTTCAATTAGAATGGATTTTACGTCCGAAACTCCTAGCCCATCTCTAGCCTTCACTTCTTTCCCTTGAATGGTGGCTTCTCCACTAATGACGAAGAAATACACTCCGTTGCCAGGAAATTTCGTTTCGTACTTCAACGATTTTCCAGCGTCGAGCTGTGCCAAGGAAAAGGCCGCGTCTTGATTGATCCAAAGCGCGCCCTCTTCTTCATGGGGAGAAACCACAGTTTGAAAGCGATTTCGTCGTTTTTCTAAATCAAAAACCTTTTGGTCGTATCTTGGGGCAATATTCATTTCCTTGGGCAAAACCCAAATCTGCAGCAAGCTCACCGGATCTTTTTGAGAGGCATTCACCTCAGAATGAGCAATACCAGTGCCCGCGCTCATGATTTGCACCTCGCCCTTACGAATGATGGCTTCGCGGCCAGTGCTATCTTTGTGCTGAAGGGCTCCTTCGAGAGGAATGGTCACGATCTCCATATTTTTATGAGGATGAGTCATGAACCCCTGCCCACCATCGATGGTGTCGTCGTTAAGCACACGTAAAGCACCGAAGTTCATTCGGTCGGGACGAAAGTAATCCGCAAAACTAAACGTATGATACGACAATAACCAACCATGATAGGCTCTTCCGCGACTGTCATTTTTGTGAAAAACGGTATTCATAGGGCTTCCATTTCTAGGCCAAGAATAGACTTCTGACCTAGGACAATATTGCCCGATTCAATTAATTAAAAAAATTCATATTAATTACTTATTTTGATAACTTATAATTATCATCTTTCGAGGGAACCCCCATGACTCATGATCAATTAGAAGCATTAGAAGCCATCGTGGAACTAGGTAGCTTTCAAGCGGCAGCAAAAAAGCTCCACAAAACTCAACCGGCCTTGAGTGCCTCGGTGAAAAAGTTAGAGACGGAATTTCAAATCTCTTTATTTGATCGATCCACCTATCGTCCGACCCTCACGGAACAAGGAAAGAACTTTTACTTTCAGGCAAAAGAGACTTTGCTGTCGTTTCGAAAACTCCATCGCTTCGGAAACGAATTGGGATCCAAAGCCGTGGAACCGAAAGTAACCATCGTTGTTGACCCTTTAGCCCCTATGAAAATCGTACGATCGGCCTTCGAACAAGTCTTACATCCAAACACTACTACGGATCTCATTCTGATGACTGAAGTCATGGGTGGGGGAACAGATCAGCTTCTTCAAGGAGAAGCACAGTTCGCTGTGGCTCCCCTTTTTCAAGACAATCCAAATTTAGAAACTCAATTCATTAAAAAGGTAGAGTTGTATCCTGTGGTGGTTGCTTCTCTTTGCAAGAACCAAAAGATCGATACCGACTGGCTAAAAAATCTTCCCCAGATTGTGGTTGTTCAGAGAGAAACCGGTGGAAGAATTTTACGTAGAGAACAGGCGGGACTCTTCTCCGGTGGGCAACGCTGTTATGTGACCGACCATGAAATGAAACGAAAGTTGATCTTAGAAGGGCTTGGCTGGGGAAGGCTCGCTGACTTCGAGATTGAAGAGGTACATCCAAAACTAAAAAAGATTTCTCATCCGAAAATTCCCAAATTCGAACTCTCGTTTCATATCATGCGAGCAGCAAATGTACCCTTAGGCCCCTGTGGAAAAAGGATTTGGAATCAGTTTCTCAAGGTCTCGCAGAAAAAGAACTAATACAGCTTCCCCAGATTTCTTTTCCGAAGGGAACTCGGTGATTCACTAATTTAGAATCTCCGGCCGATTGTTTTTCTTCAAAGACAACCATTTCAATGGAATTTTCAGAGCTCTCTTGAGAAATCCAACCGTGAAACTTTTCGCCGGCATTTGGAGTCACTGGCGTATAACTTTCACGGTGGGATCTGCCCTGAACCGTGATGGTAACAAAATCTTCTGGCTGCCCATTTTCTAGAAATCCCAAGGTCACTTGGCTAAAGGGAACACCCACGATCTGATAGTCACAGGTGATATTTGTTTGTTGGGCCCATGATGCCACTACAAATAGAAGACTGAAAAGAAACATGGGGATTGCCTCCGCGGCTAATGATCATTCCTCTGCGAATCAACACTCATCTATTAATGATCTTTGCCTTACGAACCATCATCTAGAAGTTGGTCCCATTCGTCAATTTTCGCTTCTTTCGTATCCGCTGCCAGGTACGGCCATACTTCATTTCCTAAATACCGAAGCCAAAATCCCTGCTTGAAAAGCGCACGACTGGTGCTCCCTTTCCGCACAGATTCCTCCTTCCCCTCGATCTCTACGCGTCTTCCCCGGCAATCTCGAACAAAATAGAAACCAAAGTACAAATTCTAAAAAGGAGTAAAAGATGAAAACGATTTGGCAGCAAATATCTATTGGAACGGGTTTGGTAATTTCTGGTCTAGCTATTGGCCACGGAATTACCAACCTCAAGCGATACGAACAAAGTGTTTCTGTTCGTGGACTAGATGAACGCACCGTAAAATCTACTGAATCCAGCTGGAACCTGTCTTTTGTGGTTACGGGGAATAGTTTTGAAGAAGTGCAATCGAAGGTGAATGCTAACCAAAAGGCCGTGGAAAAGTTTCTGCTCAGTAAGGGATTTGAAGAAAAGGAAATCGAAAAGGGCTTTATTCAAGTCACCGACAATGCCACCTATGGCTGGAAAAAAGAGAATGGCATGCGATACCAAGCCTCGGGTTCCGTAACTCTAAGCACCAATAAGGTAGATCAGGTGGAAACAGCAAAAGATGAAACCAAAGAACTTTTCGACCAAGGAATTCTTTTGAGAGATTCTCGTGTGAAATACTATTTTACCGACTTAAATTCTGTAAAACCTGAAATGTTAAAAAACGCAGCCGCAAATGCGCGAGATGCGGCCGCTGCTTTCTCTAGGGACGCTGGAGTTTCTCTAGGAAAAATTCGCTCTGCCACCCAAGGCTTATTTTCCATATCAGCACCAAATTCAGAATACGATTCCGAATCTACATTATTGAAAAAAGTGCGAGTGGTGACTCAAGTGAATTACTTCCTTCAATAACAAACTTAGCACGAGGGCGGTTTAACCGCCCCTTGTCCAAACAGTAAAATAGTTTAGCCAAACCAAGAAAAGTCCCAACCCCCAGGCTAGCCATGGGTTCGTTACAAAAAATCCATACACCAGTAAAACCAAACCAATCATCAGTCGCCGGAAATTGGATTCTTTTTTCCATCACGAAAAATAAATAGTCCAAAAATCCCGAAAACAAATCCGGCTATTAAAGTGGAAATGGAAAATTGTATTCCTGCTACAGGCATTCATCTTTCCTAGAAGGTTTTTGCATCAATCACAAAACGATACTTCACTTGGCTTTTGATGGTTCTTTCATAGGCTTCATTGATTTTCGAAGCAGGAATCAATTCAATATCGGCAAATACTTTCTTCTTCGCACAGAAATCCAACATTTCTTGAGTTTCTTTGATGCCACCAATTAAGGAGCCGGCCAAATGTTTGCGACCGAAGATCAAGGCAAAGGCTCTTACTTCATTGGGATCCGGAGAAGCACCCACCAGCGCCAAGGTGCCGCCGATTCTTAGGCTCGCCATGTAGGGAGTGAAATCGTGTTTGGCGGAAACGGTATCTACGATGAGATCCAAGCTTCCCATCACGGCTTCGAAGTTCTTAGGGTCTGAAGTGACCACAAATTTTTTGGCACCCAGCTTTTTTGCATCGGCCTCTTTATTGGGAGAGGTACTAAACACAGTAACCTCTGCCCCCATGGCTTTCGCAATCTTCACGGCCATATGACCTAAACCACCCAGTCCAACCACTCCTACTTTCTTTCCTTTTTTCGTTCCAAACCTCTTCAAGGGTGAATAGGTAGTAATCCCTGCGCAAAGGAGAGGCGCCACTCGATCAAGAGGTAATCCTTTTTTAATTTTTAGAACAAACTTCTCTCTTACCACGATGCAGGTGGAGTATCCGCCCATGGTCACGGTGCCATCGGTGTCTTGTTTGTCGTAAGTAAAAATGGCGTTAGGACAAAACTGTTCTTCATTGTTTTTGCAAGAATCGCACTTTCCGCAAGAACCAACCAAACACCCCACTCCGGCGAAGTCACCGATGCGAACTTTTTTTACTTTTTTTCCAATGGCGATGACTTTTCCCACAATTTCATGCCCCGGCACGCAAGGGTAGGAAGCCTGTCCCCATTCCGATCGAACCGTATGAATATCGGAGTGGCAAATTCCGCAGTGGCTGATCTCGATCACCACATCATCGGGCCTGGGATCTCTTCTTTGAAACTGAAAGGGAACTAATGGGGCATGCGCAGAGTGGGCGGCGTAACCTTTTGCAGAAATCATGGGAACTCCTTGTGTAGAGAAAATACTACTCAAAAGACCGAGGTTTCCAAGGCGAAAAATGCCACGGAAGCATTTAGAGGGTCGAAATTCCTAACCCGTCTTGATTCTCAAGAGCCATTGGAACCTCAGGCTTCCATTGCAAATCCACATCCAAAAGCCGGGAAAGCTCTGGTTCCAAACGAGAAAAGGATTGTTTTCTCCATCCGTCCAAAAACACATTGTCTTGCCAAAGGGCAGCCCAATGAGGGGCTTCTGCCCGAGAATTCATGAACTGGGTGATTTTATCCAAAGATGCTTCCACGGCCTGCCGCTGTGAGGGTGGAATTTCCCATTGTGAAACGTTTTCGGCTTTCGCCCGCTCGAAACGTTTTTGCACATACTCTTTTGCCGATAAGGGCATGTTTTGAATGTTCAATCTGGCTGGAGCATTTAACATGCGAAGGGAAACGGGAGGGCGATTCACTTTTTTGCCAATCTTTTGAAATCCTTGTTGGAAAATCCATTCGTAAGTGGCGGGAAGATGGGCCACATTGAGCACATTCACCGTATAACTAATCCACACTTGAATGTGGTCTGCTGATTGATCTAGTTTTTTTAGATTCTCTACCACTGCAGAAAACTTGGCGGGAAAGCGAATGTATTGAAAATGATCTTGCACTCCATCTAGCGAAACCCCCACTTTCACTTTTTGAAATTTCTCCCAGAGTTGTAGAGTGGCCGCCGGTAGATAGGTCAAATTCGTATTGTATTCTAGCTCTATCAGGTGCGAGAGATTTTTCTCCACCAAAGTTTCCAAGAGCTCATGGTGTTTCTTTTGTAATAAGGGCTCTCCGCCGGCAAAATAAATTCTTCGGACGTTCTGAAAGTCTGAGATTTTTTCCGAACGAAAGTCCACCGTTTCGCTCCAATTAGATCGATCAAAAGTGGCCTTTACTTTCCCCTCTACCTCTTCTAATTGAAGCAGCAATTCTCCGCCTTCAATGACTTCTACTTCTCCAAACTTATGGGCTTCGGAATACCAGGAGCTAGAAGAAACTGGGCCGCAATGCCTGCAGCGAAGATTGCAATGATTATTGAAGCGAATGTCCATTTCCCGCAGAGGAAACTGACGTGCATTTACCTCACCGTCTGAGGAGGTGTGTGCCTCGATCTTTTCTACGAGATTTTGTAACTCGCCTCGAGCTTGTGAGCGCTCCAAACGCTGCACACGCATGGAAGAAAGACCCAACTTTTCCGCTGAAGCACAACGCACACAACCTTCGGGCCACTTTCCTGCAAGAAAGGTGGCGCGAAGCTCTTTTAGTCGAGAATGATTGATGCTTTCGGGAAAGGAGTTTTCGCGATAATTGAGATTTTTCCCCGCACTGCCTTTCCCATCATTTTCCTGAGGAAGCGTTTCCTCTTTTCCCTTGGCCGAGAAATGGCAGCAAGGCCTTAGATCTCCATCGTTTTTTAACGATAGATCTTCCCAGATCATCGGACAAATATGAGGAAACGAATGCATCAACCTTCGATTCTCTATCGAAAGATTCCAAAAAACACGTATTGCTCAAAAATATTTTTGGAAACTTGCTTTCGCATTTGCAGATACTGCTCGAAACTTCCATCTGCATTCACTACCAGGCCGTCTCTCGCGGGCTCCCCAATAAAAATCTTGTGCAAATCGTTTCCTAGAATTCCGTAGCGATAACTTTCATAGTTTGTGCCATTCCAGCTGACTTTTTGAGGAATTCTATACTCCGCATAGGAATCTCCCTCTGCAATAGGCTCTGGACTGCCTTCCAAAGCGGAAAAAATCAAATTTTGATTGGTAAAGTGTTGGTGCACCCTTTCTTCCATATTGGGATCAAGGGTCAGATCTTGGTTGTAGATTTTCCAGCACAAATAGGTCTCTCGGCCTTTATATTCGCAGGCGAAATCGTCTTTTCTTAGCTCTATTAACCTAGCTTTTCCAGCATCATTCATCACCACAACCACTTCATTGGTACGCTTTTGTTCGTAGGAAAAACGCTTCGTATACTCTAACTTCCCAGCTTTTGGCAGATGGATTTGCTCACCAGCCACGGCAGAGAGACTGAAAAAAAACAAAACACTGACGATTTTTAACCCATTCATTCGAATCACCGTTCCCTTTCCTCTTGTTTCCAGCCTAATGAGACAAAAACAAGAACGCCATGAAAAGTTTTCGTTGTAAGCTTTTGCCAAATCTATAAAATCTATTGATGAAATAGACATTCCGTCCCATATAGCTCCCTCAACCGTGCCAAGGAGGTCACTTTGAAAAAGCTAAGCATTTCTCTATTCTCGTTCCTTCTCTTTAGCTCAGCCGCTCAGGCGCAGTTTTTACCCTATGACCTCAGCGAAAAAATGTTTCCCTCCGTGAAATCCAATATGACGGAACAAGAATTTCGAGACATCATTCGAAACATTCAAACCACCTTCGCCCCCATCGTGAAACAACAAGGTGGAACTCTTGCCGTATCCGGAGATTGGAAGAGCGACAAACTCAACGCAGGTGCTCAACAAATGATGGGTAACTGGAGAGTGGTGATCTCTGGGGCTTTGGCTCGAAGGCCAGAGCTAACATCCGATGGTTTTACTTTGATTCTTTGTCATGAACTTGGCCATCACTTGGCGGGTTTCAGTTTCGCCCCACCAAGAACGCCCATGGAGGGAATCTGGGCAGCAAACGAAGGACAATCGGACTTTTTTGCTTCCCAATCCTGTGCCCGCACACTGTGGAGGGGAGAAGTGGAGAAAAATAGAGAATATCGCGCGACGGTGACTTCTTACGTTCAAGAGCGCTGTGATAGCGTCTACGGCGATGAAAGAGAGCAAGAGCTTTGCTATCGCATAAATGCCGGCAATGAATCGGTGATTCAAACTATGGCTGCCTTGATGAAAAAGGAAGCCCCAAAGTTTGAAACGCCGAACCTCACCAAAGTTGAGAAAACAGTGGACGCTCATCCCGAAATTCAATGCAGGTTAGACACTTCTTTTGCGGGATCTCTTTGCCCTCTAGAAAATGACTACCTCAGAATTCCTGGAAAGAACCTGAAAGGAAAACAGTTCTCCGCAGAAGCCGAGTGGGAATCGGTAAACTATTCCTGCCACCAAATTCACCGATACATTTTGGGAACTCGCCCTAGTTGTTGGTTCCGGTCGCAACTGTAATTCTCATCAAGAAAAGAGTTATCGATCAAAAGATTAGATTCTGTTCAGTCCCATAGGAGATTTATGAAACCATCGATTGTATTTTTGAGCCTTTTTTGTTTCTCTTTTGGTGCAGCGAATTCCATGGCGAATGCTTCACTTTCAGTTTTAGGAAAATTAGAAGAGGGCGAAACCGTAGACGCACTTCTACTTTTCCAAGAACAGGCGGATTTGAAAAAGGCGGAATCGATCTCGAACCGAAACGAACGCTTGAGATGGGTTTACCAAGAACTAAAATCTCATGCTCAGAAGTCTCAAAAGAAAGTACTAGAGAAACTAAATGGTGTTGATGAAGTGAGATCGTTTCACATCATCAATGCCATACATGTAAAAAATCTAAACTCGAAAGTTTGGGCAGACATCGCTCCTCTACAGAAAGATTTTCGAGTGGTGGAAAATAGACCGAGCCAATGGAAAGAAATTCCTATCTCAAAAAAAGTGGAAGAAAAACAAAATGGAGGCACCATTCCGGCGAATCTTGTGGCCATTGGAGCCGATAAAGTTTGGAAAGAGTTTCAAACTCGGGGCCAAGGAATTGTGATTGCCGGTCAGGATGGTGGATTTCACTGGCAACACCCTGCTCTCAAAAACCAATACCGAGGCTTTTTCGGATTGAATGCTAACCATAACTACAATTGGTACGACGCCATCCATAGGGGCTCGGGAAAAAATCCTGGATGCTCCACCGGAGATTCTGCAGAACCCTGCGATGACTCTGGTCACGGAACACATACCATGGGCACCATGGTGGGCGACGATGGCGGATCGAATCTACTTGGTGTGGCGCCGGATGCGAAGTGGATCGGTTGCAGAAATATGAAAAAAGGAGTGGGAACCCCTGCCACGTATTTAGAGTGCTTTGAATTCTTTTTGTCTCCCTTTCCCCTTGGAGGAAATTCCAAAGACGATGGAGTTCCAGAGCTTGCGCCTCATATTGTGAACAATTCTTGGTCTTGTCCCCCAGAAGAAGGCTGTAAAGGCGAAGAGTTTTTGCAAGCCATTCGATCTCTTCATGCGGCTGGAATCTTAGTGGTGGTTGCCGCAGGAAATGAGGGACCTGGTTGCGAGTCTTTGATGAATCCTCCTGGCTACTACGTTGGTGAAGTTCTCTCGGTGGGAGCCACGGACCATCGAGATGGAAAAATTGCAGATTTTTCCAGCCGCGGTCCTTCAAAGTGGAATGATAGAATTGGCCCGCTACTTTCCGCGCCAGGTTCTCTCATTCGATCGGCAGTTCCTCCAAGCTCCGATGGTTCCTATGAACATAAAAGTGGCACGTCCATGGCCAGCCCTCACGTGGCAGGAGCGGTGGCACTCTTGTGGTCTGCGGTTCCTAGCTTCGTTGGGAAAATTCCAGATACCATGCGCTTATTGGAAATGACTGCTGATGCAAAAACTAGCTCGCAATCGTGCAAGGGCTCACCAGGCAATCAGATTCCCAACTCGGTATTTGGATATGGAAGCTTAAATATCTACAAGGCCATTCAAAAAGCGAAAGAATCGGGTCTTTAGTTCACGTCTCCGGAAATTTGAACCTTTGACCTTGGCCCCTACAACATAGACTTTGAATCATCGTTCGTGAGTTGGGGACTTTAAGTTTAGAGTTTCAACTTTTCGCGTTCAATCGCTTCTAGCCAGGCCTTTGCATCATTGGAAGTTGCCTGGCGCGGAAGTTTTTGCCACCAAAACTCTGCCTCACCTTTCTTACCTAACAATACATAGCCGTAGGCAAGGTGCGCTCGAATCCAAAACGCATCTTTGCTCTGTTCAACGGCGGCTCGCTCGAACTTTTTGAGCCCCTCTAGTACATGCAATCTAGCATCACCATCATCGGTATTTTGAAAGAGCAAAGACGCACCAAAATATTGTTCGGCTCGAATTTCGGTCTCATTCTTCACAAAATAAGGAACAGCTCGGTATTTCGACCAGTCATCTTGAAATAACCAAATGATTCGGTCTAAAGCCACCGGATGTCGAAAGAGAATAGTAAAAAATGCCAAAGTATCCATGGGTGGGAATCGAACGCTCGCCCCATTCGTTGCCCTTTGACTTAAATAAATGTCTTTCCCAATGATCCAATTGGGACACCATTCATTTTCTGATCCACCACAAACGGGTAAAATCAAAGTCTCTTTACCATCCTTAGAAACTTCCAAAGCTTTACGAATGGCCGAACGTAAATCGGCTCTCGGCTCTGAGAAATTTGCAAACGACGAAAAAAATGGATTTTCAAATTTTATCAGTGCAATCACAAGAGCGAAAAAGAAAACGCTTGGGATCCAAATCGCCTTTGAAGGAAAAACAAGTGGAAACACCCTCATTAAGATCAAAAAGAGAATGGGCCAAAGAAAAAGATAGTAATAAGGTTGAAAGGGCCAATCTACATAAGTGACGAAAAAAGGGAAAGTCACCAAAAGAGTAGTCAAAATAAGTAGAAAAGCCCAACGATTTTCTACCCAAACAGAGCGCAAGAATTTTTTCCATCCAAGGAAAAGCAACCCAAAACCACTAAGCAAGAAAAAGAATGGAAGAAGTGGCGCGAGATACAATCCCAAAAAGTTCTTATAGGTAGCGAGCTGATAGCCGGATAAAAAGTGGAGAACGGAAAAATGGGGAATACGCCCAAATCTTGGAGGGGCGTTCTGAAAAATATTCAATTGAATGGGTAAAAACATCAGTAATCCAAGCAAAAGACCAAGAATACCGATCATTCTTTTCGACTTTGAGGATCCGTCCAAAAGAAACGCAATCGCCATGGCAAGCCCTAATGCAGGGCCTTGAAATCCAAACGCAGTTAAGGTCACGAAAGTTGCAGCAGCTAATGGAAATATGGAACGAAAAGATGATTTCTGTTCCCTACCCAAGGAGTAACAAATCTTTATCCAAAGAATAGAACAAAAAAGCCCTATCCCCACAGGACGAACCTCATAGCTATAACGAATAATAAATGGATGAAAAAGATAGAGTGGCAAAGCAAAAAAAAGCGAATACCAAGATGAGGAAAGGGTTTTCAAAAAATATGCAAAAACCGTTGCTCCAAGAGAAGAGAAAAATAAAGTAAACAACCGTACAGAAAATTCCGTGAAGCCGAATTGAGGAAGCCATCCTCCTAAAAGAGCAAAGTGTAAGGGGGGCTGGTGTTGCTGAGAACCCGCATACACTGGCAGCTGATACAACGAAGTCCAGATTTGATAGTCTTCATCCAACCAAATCGAAGTAGACAACAAGTCTTTGGCTTGAAAAAGAAAGATACCGACAAACAAGAAAAAGAAGAGAAAACACTCTCGATATCGCAAATAAAATGGAATGAGACTTTTCGCAAAAGGGAACGGATACTGACGGAAATCAGCGACGGCCGAGGAATTTACTAGACTCGAAGCTTTTGACTTCTCGTCAATCTCACTTCCACAGGGGCTTAAAGGAATCGTAGGTAGTGAAAAGATCACCAAAATGACTGTTGCCAAAAACAACGTGAGAAAAAAATACAACTCAATCCAAGGAATGGAAAAAAAACCCACAGGACTATACTTGAGGTAGGCCCCGACAAGAGAAAATCCAGAGAGAAATGCCATTAAGGCATAGGCGGAGAAATTTTCGCTTTTTTTCTCAAACAACCTTCATCTCCTCAATTTTCTTTTCTACTTCCTCTTTCTTTGACTGAAGCTCTAACCAACTCTCTTCTGCAGATTGTATCGATCGACCGAGATTAGCCAAAAGTTCCACATCTTCTTTAGAAGGTATCATCCCATCAGAAATCTTTTGATTCAATTCCTCGAGATCCTTTTGGTCATTTTGCATTTGTTCTTCTGCTTGCTGAATCTTTTTTTCCAATTGCCGAAACTCTTTTTCCAGCATTTTCTTCTGTTCTTTCCAGTTTTCTTTGACAGGAGAATTAGATTGGCTTTTCTCTATTCCACCACCGGCCGATGAACCGCTCGATTTATGGGCTCGCACATCCGTGGCAGACCCGCTAGAAAACCCGTTAGGCTGAAGAAGTTCTTTTTGCAGACTCCACACATATTCTTCGTAAGACCCGGGATACAATCGCACTAAACCATGATTCACTTCTAAAATTTTCGAACCCACTCGTCTAATGAATCCTCTATCGTGGCTCACCACCACTACGGTGCCTTCGTATTGTTTCAATGCATTGGTGAGAGCCTCTACCGTCTGAAAATCCAAATGGTTAGTTGGTTCGTCTAATATCAGACAGCTACTTTTCTTAAGGAGAATTTTTCCTAAGGCTACCCGACTTTTTTCTCCCCCCGATAACACTCGAACTTTTTTTCGAACATCGTCTCCAGAGAAAAGAAGGGATCCTGCCATATCTAAAATTTGTTGCGGCATTACTTCTCGATGCGCCGCTTTTTCTAACGAACCATAAACGGTGTCGTCTAGATCAAGGCTTTCAATCACGTGTTGGGCGAACAATCCAAGTTCCACTCCCTGTCCTTGTTCCGCTTGTCCGCTTTGGGGCTTTAATACATCTGCCAAAGCTTTTAGAAGAGTAGACTTACCCGCGCCATTTCTACCCACTACGGCAATATGATCGCCCCTTTCAATGGTGAGATTTACGTTTTTCAGAATTGTTTTTTCCCCGTAACCAAAGCTGGCGTCTTTTATGGCAAACACCACCCGCGGGGATTTTAGTGGAGGAGGAATTCGAATCACGCTGGAAACGGGCAAGGGCTTCAGCTCAATGGTTTCCATTTTTGCCAATGTTTTTAGTCTCGACTGCGCCTGCCTCGCTTTTGTGGCCGACGCACCAAAACGGGCCACAAAGTCCAAAATAGCTTTTCGCTTTTCAGACTGGCTAGCCGCTTGGGCCAACAACTGATCTCTCATCAGTTGTTTTTGTTCAAAATAATCGTCGATATTTCCGTTGTATTTCGTGACCTCTCCACCTTCCACTTCTAAAGTGTGATCGGTGGTTCTTCGTAAAAATTCTCGATCGTGGGAGATCAAAAGAAATCCGCCGGAAAAATCTTGCAAAAACTGCTCAAGCAAGAGAGTGGTTTCAAGATCTAAGTAGTTGGTGGGCTCATCTAATAAAAGTAAGTTAGGTTCAGCCCCAAGAAGAGCCAGCAACTTGATGCGCATTCGGTAACCACCACTCAAGGAGGAAATGGGCTTGCTCAGAATTTCCTCATCGAGTTGTAAGAGCTTTCCCTTAGGCTTTAATTCCCACAACGGAATTCGACTTTGCTCAGCCAAAAACTCATTGCCCGTCTGCCCCTCTTTCCACTGATCGTGCTGAGAAAGGTAGCCCATGCGAAGCTGTTTCGACCGAACCAATTGTCCGGAATCGAACTCTTCTGCTCCTCGTAAAATGGAAAATAATGTAGTTTTTCCGGCTCCGTTGGGACCAATCACACCTACGTGTTCGCCGGCATTGACAGAAAAGTTCACGTCTTGGAACAAGACCCTGGCCCCGAAGGACTTTTGGCCATTTTGAAACTGTAACAAATTCTCTGCCATGGAGAATTTGTAACGGTTTCTCTGCCGGTGTGAAAGGACTTTTTCAAAGGAGAGAACATCTTTAGCTCAAAGGAAGGCAGAAAGCTTTAGTCGGTAGGCTTCTAGAACCTCAGGAAACTCCCACATCTCTTTCACTACGGTGTGAGCATAAATTCTCGATGGCTGAACATATAAATCGTGCATGGGCTTTACCTGCTGCAAAAACTGCTGGCGAACGCCCTCTGGCTTTCGGCCCCGCTCTTTCACGTCTCTTTCTAGCCTTCTTTGGTAACGAAGATCCTCTGGAGTATCAAAAAACACCAGATCATCTAGTTGTTCGCGAACTTCTTGAGAATGAAAAATGAGAATTCCATCCACAAGAATCACTGGCGTGGGTGTCACTTTTACGGTTTCCGCTTTTCGAGAATGGGTAACAAAGTCATAAATAGGAACTTCGACGGGGTTCCCTAGCTTAAGATCCTGTAGACGATCGGCCAGAAGCGTGAATTCAAGCGCATCGGGATGATCAAAATTCACCGATCCGCCATCGTGATCAAACTTCCTCGATTGATCGATATAGAAATTATCTTGGTAAATGATTTCACATTTAGCCGTCCCCAACATCGCCTGCAGGTGCCGGGCAAAATAGGTTTTACCAGAGCCACTTCCACCGGCCACACCTACAATATAGGGCTTATTTCGTTTGGTAGAGTCGGTCACCGGCGTCTCCTAAGCCTGGAACTAAATAGCCCTCTTCTGTCATTTTCTTTTCGATGCTCAAGGTGAACACTTCTACATCTGGATGCAATTTGTGAATTCGATCCACAGCTTGTTTGCTCACGAGTATAGTGAGAATTTTAATCTTCTTTACGTCATGGGCCTTTAATCGATCAATGGCTGCAATCATGGTGTCAGCAGTGGCCACCAATGGATCACAAAGAATGGCGGTTTTCCCTTCGATCTTTGCAGGCATTTTAAAATAATATTCCACTGTATTATGGATGAAGCGATCTCGATAGATTCCAATAAATCCCGCGGAGGCAAAGGGAATCATCGATAGCACAGCATCTAACATTCCATTTCCTGCTCTCATAACAGAAACCACCACAGGCGGATTCTGGATTCGCTCCACTTTTGCCGGAGCAATGGGGGTTCTGATGGAAATGGTGGCCATTTCTTTCCAGTCCCTCATCACCTCATGGGCCAGAATTCGACTAATTTCTTTTACGAGCTCGCGAAAGTCATTGGAGGTGGTTCTTTCATCGCGCAGATACCCAAGTTTGTGTCGCAAAAGGGGGTGATCAATAACTCTAACGTTCTTCATAGTTCCTCTTTGTGATTCCTTCTTATCGCTCCTAACGGAATTAACGTTAGGATGTTTTAATATCGATTAAAAAACAGTTCCATCGCTCTGAATCTGAAAGGGAGGATTTCCTCCCCGCTTTTCTTTGGCCAAAAACCGTCCAGCCCACCAAGTGCCACCTTCAAGAACTTTCGCTAAGGGAAGTTCTTGAGGGCTCTTATTCCATTTGGCTTGAACTTTTTCACCCACTCGATCGAGTAAATAAATGGTGAGTGATCGCCATTCCAAAAGAAAAGTAGAGTCTAGGAGAAAAACTTTTTGGAATGAGGAAGAATCCTTCGGAACAAGAACACCGGAATCCACAAACAATCCGCCGTTACGGTATTCTGCTAGTCCGGTCAGCCCTTCTACCTGGCTCACCACAAACCCTGCCTCTTGCAAGGGCTCAATCAAAGAATAGGTCATCCACTGTGAAAGTTTGTGAATAGGAACCAAAGAATCGTAAGACCCCTTATCGCCCAATTTTGGATGCACCCAAGTGTCTCCAAGATTCACACCGTTCGATTCTAAGCGCCCTGGCCAAATAGATCCGAATCCTCGCAATACTGCCTGCAGAATTTCTGGAGCAGGAATATTGTTTCCACACTTCTTCTCTAAAGTGTCTACTAAATTCCCCGGACGTCCCTCTGGAAAAATACTCTTTTCCTCAAGGGCCCTACCTAAGTTCTGAATCAATAGCGTTCGCCCATCGACTCCCAAGAGTGGATTTTTCTCAGAAACCTGAAACTCTCTTTTCAACGTATCGGAAGAGAACGCCTTCAAGGCACTGGAGTTAGCAATGGGGTAACCATTCTTGTCACCAAAGGCTTTCGAAAGAAACAGCGCCAAACTGGCAACACCAAGCCCCTCGGATCGAGTGTATTCCCCGGTTTCATCTTTGTATTTCCACTGATCACCGGCCCCTGCATCTAGCAAAACGGAGGGAACCACTAAATCAATTTTCATTCTGGCCCGCTCTTTGGCATCTAGCTTGGCCCATGCAGCATCTAACTGTTTTCCTCTATCGATGCCACCGGCACGAAAATGCCCCCAGCGAGAGTGGAAAGGAATATTTCCTGATGGATAGTTCTTCTGAATGGTGGACATCACATAGTCCACGCAGGAATCTAACTTTTCCAAATGAAGCTCAAACTGACCTTCACCCTTCTGGGTGAGATCAAACATCCGCTTTGCTTGGTGACGGATTCGCTGAGGAGTAAATAGTTCGCTTAGTTGTGCTTGGGTGAGATTCCAATTATTCATCGATCTTTCTGCCCTTCACTTTTTTCAAAGCGTCTTTGGTTTTCTTTCCGTCTTTCGAAAAATACCCCGCCGCTTTTTTGGCCTCGATTTCCACGTGAGCATCTTCAGGAATTAATTCTTCCGGAATGGAAATTCGGTTCACCACCTGAATTCCACTTTTCACGATGGCATTGTACTTCATGTTGCTCATGGAGTGGAGGTTATGAATTTTGCGAATTCCGAAAAAGTGCAAACAATCAGGCATAAACTCTTGGAAGCGAGCATCTTCGGTTCCAGCCACACATTCCGTTCTATGGAAATAGGTGGCCGCACTGTCTCCACCCTTTTGACGCTTTCTTGCGTTGTACACGAGAAATTTGGTCACTTCTCCAAGGGCTCTTCCCTCTTTTCGGTAGTAGGCAATAATTCCCACTCCACCTCTTTGGGCCGTTCGTGCAGCATCTTCAATGCCGTACACCAGATAGGGCCTACAAGTGCAGATGTCAGATCCGAATACGTCGGAACCGTTGCATTCATCGTGCACACGGCAAGTGAGTTCCACTTTTGTATCGGCCAAGTGCTTTGGATTTCCAAAAATGTATACGGTGGTGCTGCCAATCGGTGGCAACCAAACTTTCAGATCGGGACGAGTAATAAACTCTGGATACATTCCTCCCGTCTCTTGAAACAGGATTCTTCTTAATTCGCCCTCTTCCACTCCTAATCGATCCGCCACTCCTGGCAAATACCAAACGGGCTCAATGGCGACTTTGGTCACTCGAATATCTTTGTTCTCTTTTACAATTTCACCGTCGATTCTTAATCTTCCGGCCTCAATGGCATCGCCGATTTCTGGAATCTGCAAATGTGCTTGAGTGACAGCAATGGATGGACGAATGTCATATCCCTTTTTGAATAGGGGAGAAAAATTATTTTGCGGATCTAATCCCCAAGGATCCAAAGTAACGATTTTATTTTTATCGCTCCATTGAGGATAGGGACCAATCTTCACTGGCGATTCCGTATTGTGCAGATCAGGTCTATGCAAGGAAGGGAACTTTCCACTGGCAATAGAAAGAGCACGATACACAGTGTAGCTTCCGCTATGAGCGCCGATGGCATTTCTAGTTTTGGGATTGGTCAGAGACGCAATCACCGGTCCACGTTGCTTCGGGGTCTTCGCTCCCCAATGGATGGGCAGAGTTTCTTTGAAATGAAAATTCGTATGAGTCGCCAAAATCACATGATTGGCTCTGGTTTGAGTTTCTTCGTTACGCTTCATTGCTTTCTCCTGAAATCCTACGACATCCACGTGGAGTCGTTTTGCTTTTCCCACTTCATGGTCACCTTCCTCACATCAGACCAAAAGTCTAAGGAGTGTTCTCCGGTGATATCGCCATGACCAAATTTCGATGCTTGAATTCCCCCGAAGGAAAAAGGCTCTCGTGGAACTGGTACGCCTACGTTAATGCCGATCATGCCGGCCGTTGCCTCTTTGGAAACTCTCTCGGCAAAAGCGCCCGAGGAGGTAAATACGCTGCAAGCATTTCCATACTCCGAGGAGTTTTGAATCTTCAACGCTTCCGTAAGATCTTTACAACGGATAATGCTCAAAATGGGACCGAAGAGCTCCACGGTGGCTGCTTCGCTGCCAGAAGCCACGTGATCCAAAATGGTGGGCCCTAACCAATTGCCTTTTTCTTTTCCCGCTGGCGCCGTGGCTTTTCTGCCATCTAATAAAACTTTGGCTCCCGCTTTTTCTGCACGACCGATGGCTTCCACCAAAAAGTCTTTTTGTGCTTTCGTGATCAGAGCGCCCATGTCTTTACCCAACTGAAGGGAAGAGGCTCTGGCTAGAATTTTTTGAATGTGTGGCTCTACATCCCCGACGGCTAACAAAACAGAAGCCGCCATACATCGCTGACCCGCACATCCCGTGAAGGAATCGGAAATTCCCACGCCACTGAGATCTGGATTGGCATCGGGTAAAAGAACGATATGATTTTTTGCGCCACCTAAAGCAAGCACTCTTTTGCCAAGCTGAGTGCCACGCTGATACACCATTTTCGCGACTTTGGTGGATCCCACAAACCCCACAGCCTTCACATGCGGAGAATCAATAATGGCATTGCTAGTTTCATGCCCCCCATGGAGAACGGTGAGTAATCCTTTTGGCAGTCCAGCCCGAAGAAGTGCGTTGGCAATTCCTTTCGAGGTCAATGGAGTTTTTTCCGAAGGCTTCCAAACGTAGGAATTTCCCAAAACTAAGGCAATGGGAATGGTCCACAAGGGAACCATGGCAGGAAAGTTAAACGGAGTAATGTTCCCAACAACACCCAAAGGAACTCTTCGGTATTCGCAGCTCACTCCACGGGAAACCTCTACCCTTCCTCCGAGATCGAGGTTCTGAATGGACAAAGCAAATTCCAAAACTTCGATTCCCTTGAGGAGTCCAGCCTTTCCTTCTTCCAACGTTTTTCCACTCTCAGAACTCTTCACACGGGCGATATCCTCAAGCTCCTGCAAGAGAAGATTTCGAAATTCGTAGAAAATTTTGGATCGCTCTTTGATCGGAGTTTGGCCCCATTCTTTTTGAGCTTTCTGCGCATGCTGAAGAGCTTTTTGAATTTGATCAGCGGAGGGAAGAGTAATTGTTCCCAACTCTCTTCCGTCGTGAGGGGAAACAATTTTTTGTTTCCCAGCCTCACCCACCACCCATTCGCCACCAATTAAATTATCGCACTGTATCAATGTATCCATAGGAAAATCCTCGAAGGATAACGGTAAATCAGAAGTGGATGGATGCAAAGAGGTTAAAAGCTGGCCTACTTGAGTGTTGTTAGTCGAGTGAGTTTAGAACTTAAGTGCCTACTTTGCTTTTTAAATTTGACTAGGTCAGGTGTTGGTTATGGTAATCCGCGAAAATTGCGAGATGAAAATAGAGTCTTTCGGCTCTTTTTGTTGTGCACCAGGTTTTCCGGATGAGCCTATTAATATCTGCCCGCATCTTCGCACAGGTATGATTCAGGCTGAATAAAGGATCAAACGGGACCTTCTTTAACTCTCCTTGTCCAGTTTTCGCACCCCTCATTCCTGGATGTTGGAAGTACTTTGCGTTGGGGAAAAATTCTTTTACGTCTCTCTCGTAGTGTGGATTTTGATCGGAGCGAATCGTTAGATCTTCATCTATCAAGCCCAAGATCTTTTGAAACAATTCCCTTCGCCCCTGTTTCCTATTATCTAATCTCGGCTCATACTTTTTCGCCTTCTCTATTAAATGACCTTTTGCTCTCATTGACGATACAGAAAAACCCAAAACCCTGCGACTTTTGCTTTCCACAGCCAATGTAACCGAAAGAGGCTTACACTTTGTGTGCTCAAAGGTCTCTAGGTCATCAAACTCAATTTGCTTAGCTTGAGGTAAGTCAAAATTTCTTTGAATTAGAGAAAATTCTGCTCTACCCCCCAAAAATACAAATTTTCTAATTACGGTCGTTCGATGTAAATGTAGGAGTCTTGCCGCCCGCCGAAGAGACACTCCAGAA
>JACCDX010009568.1_pt1 | contig 100314 bp, 87 predicted proteins | sample 7449681 | NCBI WGS metagenome assembly JACCDX01 (sample SAMN15323450, study PRJNA562643) | freshwater metagenome | isolation source: river surface water | place: USA:Blue River Watershed | collected 2017-08-18
CCGCCAAAAATCCGAAAGCCCGCGCAAGCGGGCTTTTTTGTTTTGGTGAATTCATCAATGCCAGCCTTCGGCTGCACTCCATACTTTTCCTCGATGGCTGCCCAGGCCTTGCATCGCTGATATCAGCCACTCCCGTAATCGATCATTGACGGATTCCAGCGGTGGCGACTGCAATCTGTTCTTGTTCAAGAACGCGCTCCACTGACGGCGCTTGTCCTGAGCGGCGGAGAATTGATCACTTAGCCCGGTTGGGGTATTGCTAGGTATCTCGGTCTTGCGGTTCCTGCACGTTGCACTAATCGCTGCAGCCAGGATTTCGAAATCGAAGCTCTCGTGCTCAGACAGCACCCAGAGATCGAAGTAATCCTTCATCCGTGTGTTCACCAGGCCGAGCGTGATGATCGCCTCCAGCTTTTCGGCGACCACGGTGTATCGCGGATAGACACGCAACACCGGCGCGGGGAAGTTAGTCAGCAAAACCGGGTAGGCCGCGGTTTCTGCTCCGGGGGTGACCGCGTCGCCGTAGCCAATGTCGATTTGCACCGGGCAGCGCTGCAGCCCGAGCCTGCCCTCAAGCTTTACCCGTATACCGGTGTAATTGGCCTCGTTACGGATCTCGTCCGCGATGACGCTGTCCGGATCGAACAGCACACCGTCGTCCACGCCGGTGGCGATCTTGCAGATATCCCTAAAGACCTGCATCACATGCGGCAGCTCCGCGAGCCCGAAGCCGAGCAGGTCGATGTCACGTGTCGGGCGCAGCGGCACATCGAACCAGAGATCGAAGAGCAGCGCGCCCTTGAGCAAAAAGTTCTCGGCGTGCTCAGAGATGCTGAGGCGGTACAGTAGGCGCTCGAGACCATACCGCGTGAGCACTTGGGTGTACTCACGTCGCTCTGCCTTGGCTCTGTTCAGTAACTTCGCCTGTACCGATGCAGGCAGATTCGGGCCTGTCACACCAGGCACTCGAGATACGGACGGATCACGTTGCTGACACGGCACACCTTCGCGGCTTCGACCAGCTCATCCATTGTCACCCGCTTGCTGCGCCAAGCCTCGCGCAGCGCCTCGAGCGCCACATCCAGCCCGATCTTGTTCCGGTACTTGAAGCAGTCAGCGATGGTCTTTGCGATGCCGGTGACGACTACCTGCACCCCGGTGCCAAGATCGATCTGAACCACGCCATACCCCAGTGCGTCTCCAGAGAACCGGGCTACGCGCAGCGGAGGGTAGTCAAGCTTTGGCACACGGGACTTGTTTTCTATGGCTACCCAGAGTTCGTGCGGTGACTGCGTCCCAAGCCCGTGAAGTTGCAGCGCACTGAGCAGGCAGATCACCGCGCCCGGGTACCTGATAGCGATCCCGGCAAGCGCGGCGTGCTCTCCGCTCTCTTTACCGGGGGCTGCATAGATTCCGCGCCCCAGTCGGATCAGCTTGCCTTGCCTTGTGAGGGTTCGGAGTGTGACCCGGTAGCTGCCGCCGGCGTGCGCGAGCAGATCCCGTGAGCGCAGAACGCCGCGGGTGCGGGCAAGGTCGAGAATGGCGGTGCTGGGGGACATGTGCCAATTATTACAAAACGTCGGTAGATGTCAATAAATACCGTCGATTTGTATATATGCGGTGTTGCGATTTTGAGATTTTTCAGGGATTCGGGGCAACACTTCCCTGAATTTCCTCCGATGAAGGGCTTTCGATAACACAGGCAGGTAAGCGCTCCGGGATCAGCGCGGGGGGCGTCCCAGTCCCAGCTTTCCCTCGGCACGCGCCGACAGATAGGCGTAGAGATCCAGCACATGGGCATTCACCGCGGGCTCGCCTTGCCAGGCCGGCATTGCCATCGGCGTTTCGTTGTAGCGCAAAATTTCCTCGATGCGGGTATTTAGGGTCGACTGGTCCGATGTTCCCTGTGCAGCGCTATTCCCGAGGTCATAACGCTTCAGTACCAACTCGGCGAATTGACGGCCATTGATCGTGCGAACGACAGGAAGGAGATCAGGCGCGCGCTCGCCGCCGTTGGCGGTGATCCCGTGACAGCTGGCGCATTTGTCCTGAAATACCCGCCATCCCGCATAGAGGTTCACCGACGGCGCAGGCGGATTGAGCTCGCGTGCCGACCGTGCATTGAGAAATTCCATCGCACATCCGGCGAGGACAAGCGGTAACGCGAGCAGCAATGCAAGCAGCAATGCAAGCCCCAGGTGGGAGCCTCGTTTACTGTTCAGTGATGTTGAGGATGTTTCCATGGCGATGGCCTCCGCAGAGCAGGTGGAGCAGCGACCTCCGGGCATGAATCCGGGCGTGTCGGGCGTGAGAATCGGCAACGGGATAACGCCACGAGTCGCCGTTGTCGATGCATCGCAAGCCTGACATCTTTACGAAAAGAAAAACTTGACGACGATCAACTCACGGAGAAGGGAGCATTAATCCAGAAATCATATTTTTAAAAAATAGCCTCGGGTTCCTCAATGGGAATGGATTTTTGCCGGACACAAAAGAAACGGGCAAAGCGCAGTGAAAGCTAGCCAAATTCTGGCGAGGGCTGCGTACATCCGCCGACCTCGTCGCACCAGCTTGCCTGATTGGTGAGAGTACTGAGCGTGAGGCTGTATGTCCCTCGTTTCGAAAATACGCCCGCCCCAACATGTAATAATCTGCCGGGCAATTCAACGGTTCGATCTGGGTTTTTATTTGGACGAGGCGCGAGGATATGTTTTCAGAAGAACTACATTACATGGAGATCGCCGAGATTTCCAAATTGCTGGCGACGCGAAAGCTGTCCCCCGTCGAGTTGACGGAACACATGCTCAATCGCATCGAGCGTACTGACCCGCAGCTCCTTTCTTATGCATTGCCGACGCCGGAACTGGCCCTGGAGCAGGCTCGACAGGCGGAAGAGCAAATCGGGCGCCGCCAGATACGGTCGCAACTTCATGGCGTGCCTGTCGCAGTCAAGGATCTTTGCTACACCAGCGGCATTCCGACCATGTCGGGCATGCCCATGCATCGGAATTTTCGTCCTGATCACGATGCCACCGTCGTTCGCAGGCTGCGTGAAGCCGGTGCCGTGCTGATCGGCAAATTGCAGCTTACCGAGGGCGCATTCGCCGATCATCACCCGGACGTGCCGCCCCCGATCAATCCCTGGCATCGGGATCACTGGTCTGGCGCTTCATCATCCGGCTCGGGGGTGGCGACGGCCGCCGGTTTGTGTTTTGGGTCCATCGGTTCGGATACGGGCGGCTCGATACGTTTTCCTTCGGCGGCCAATGGTGTGACCGGGCTCAAGCCGACATGGGGGCGTGTGTCACGTTTCGGATGTTTTGAACTGGCAGCGTCGCTGGACCACATCGGACCCATGTGCCGCAGCGCGACAGACTGCGCAATTATGCTGCAGGCGACGGCAGGCGAAGATGTCAACGATCCGACCGCGAGTCGCCTCCCGGTTCCCGATTACCTTGCCTCTGCCGAGCGCGACCTGAGCGGCTTCCGAGTCGGCATCGACGAGAGCTATGCCATGCGCAATATCGATCTGGACGTGAGCCTGGCGATGAACGAAGCCTTGCGCGTCATGCGCGATCTCGGCGCGCAGATCGTTCCTGTTCGTTTCCCGGATGTGAGCGACGTGGTCAACGACTGGGGCGCGGCGTGTTCGGTCGAGACAGCGGTCGCACACGAGGCCACCTATCCATCGCGACAATCCGAATACGGTCCCGGCTTGTCCGGACTGCTGGATCTGGGCCGCAGCTTGTCGGCAACCGACCTGCAGCATATCCTGCTGCGGCGCGCCGATTTTCGGGGCAGGGCGATCGCGGCACTGTCATCGGTCGATGTGATGCTGGTGCCTGCGCAGCCCTTCGCCAGCCCCACGGTGTCGCAAATGTCGACGCTGGGACAAGTCCCCGAGCAGCTCGCCGCGATGCTGCGCTACACCGCGCCGTTCGACATGTCCGGCCATCCTACCTTGACGGTACCGGCCAGCTTCACGGCCAAAGGCTTGCCTGTGGCAGTGCAGTTCGTCGGCAATCTGTTCGATGAGTCCGCCGTCTGCCGTGCCGGCAGAGCCTTTCAATTTGCGACCCACTGGCATCGCAAGCATCCGGCGATCTGATTTTCAGGCATCGCATGTAGCGCACGGCCGCGATGAATCAAACCATCGCGGCCATTTTTGTGCGCCGCCATCCAGCGGCAATTTTATCTGCATATTCGCGCCGCATTTGCTGGATTTCAGCGTATATCGCTGCGCAGCATGCGTTCATCAAAAGTTAAAAATATGGATATCAAACCCCGCGACACGGTTCGTGGGCATTTACATCCGTCTTTTTGACGATAAAACTTCTGGTGAATGTGTTTATTGAAAAAATGAGTTAGATTTGCGACAGGTTGGATTTTCATGCATTGCAGAGGGATCTTATGGTCATTATCGCTGTGCTGTTCAGTATTATCCTTGCCCTGATCGTCATCGCCATCCTCGTGGCGTTCCTGAATCGCTTCTACCGAAAATCCTCGCGCGACGTAGCGCTCATCCGGACCGGTTTCGGTGGCCAGAAAATCATCCTCTCTGGCGGTTGCCTCGCACTGCCATTCCTCCACAAGGTCGACGAAATCAACATGCGCACCATGCGCATCGAAGTTGCGCGCACGGGCAACAAATCGCTGATCACCGGCGACAAGATGCGGGTCGATGTCGAGCTCGAGTTTTATCTGCGCGTGCAGCCCACCATCCATGGCGTGGAAACCGCGGCACAGGCAATTGGTTCGAAGTCGCTGAATCCGGAGGGCGTCCGCAATCTGCTCGAGGGCCGTTTCATTGATGCCGTTCAGGCGACGGCTTCATCGGAAATGATGGACAAGCTGCACACCGATCGCGCGGATTTCGTTCGCCAGATTCAGGAAGCAGTGCGTGGCAACCTCGCGCAGAGCGGCATACAGCTCGAATCGGTTTCGCTGACCCGTCTTGACCAGGCAGCATTTGCGTCGCTGGACGAAAACAACGCATTCAATGCCGTCGGTATGCGCAAACTGGCGGAGATCATCGCCGAGAGCAAGAAGAAGCGCGCGCAGATCGAGGCCGATGCAGAAGTGTCGGTCCGGCAGACCCAGCTCGAAGTCATCAAGCAGCGCCTCGCGCTGAGCAGGGAAGAAGAGGAAGCGCAGATCGCGCAGCGCCTCGACATCGAGAAGATGAAGGCGCAAAGCGAAGGCGAAGCGGCCCGTGCGCGTGAGGCGGCGATGGTCGAGTCCGAGTCCGCGCGTCTGGCTCGCGAAAAGCAGGTTCGCCTTGCCGAAATAGAGAAGCAGAAGGAGCTGCGCCGGCTGGAGATCGAGGCCCAGCTCAATTCCGAGACCCGCAAGGTTGAAAGTGCGATCGCACTCGCCGCCAAGCATGCCGAAGAGGCCGAGGCGCAGGCCAAGGCTGAAGAGGCGCGTGTCGCAATCGTGCGCGCGCAGGAGAAAGTCCAGACCGAGCGTGAGCGCGCTGCCGCGGAGCGCTCGCGCGAGATCTCGCTGATGCGCGAGAACGAGCGGGGAGAGGTCGAATTGTCCAAGGCCGATGCGGAAGCCAAGGTGCTGCTTACCAAGGCCAAGGCCCAGGCCGATGCGACCTGCACCGAGGCCGAGGCAGAGCGTATCCGCATGAAGGCCGAGTCGGAAGGCAAGATGGCGATCATCAGCGCCGAGAATGCGCGTTCGTCAGAGCTGATGCACATGCAGCTCGAGCAGTATCGACTCGATCGCCTGCCGGAGATCATCGGCCAGATGATGAAGCCTGCAGAAAAGATCGACAGTATCCGCATTCATCAGGTCACCGGCTTCGGCAACTCGTCCACCCCCGGCGAAGGATCGGGTGGCGGCAATGCCGACAAGCCCCCGGTCACCCAGGTCATGGATAGCATCATGGGCATGGCACTGCAGCTGCCCGCATTGAAGACCATCGGCGAATCGATAGGCGTCGACTTGTCCTCGGCGGTCACGCCATCTAAGGGTACGGGGGCCGCTTCCGAGGAAGGTAAAAAATCGTCAGATAAAAAGTAAGACGTTTCACCCGAGATTCCGAAGTTCCACACCCAGAGGTAGCAAGCATCGCAAAGCAACACAGAAGAAGACGTCCCCTGCAATGATTTGACTTTTCACGATAGGAGTCACACATGAGTTTCAGCCGTCGTCAGTTTCTTGGTTCCATGTCGAGCGCCACGCTCGCATCCATGCTTCCCTTCGCTGACAGCTTCGCCCAGGGCGCGCCGATCAAGGTCGGTTCCGTGCTCGACAACTCGGGTAACCTCGACATCTATGGCAAGCCGATGGTGATGGCCACGACGATGGCTATTGACGAGATCAATGCAGCCGGTGGTCTGTTGGGCCGCAAGCTGCAGGCGATCCAGTACGACACGCAGTCCGACATCGCGCTCTACACCAAGTTTGCGCAACAGCTGGTCCGCCAGGACAAGGTCGATGTCGTCCACGGCGGCATTACCTCCGCATCGCGCGAAGCGATCCGGCAGACCTTCACGCGTTCCAACACGCTGTACTTCTACAACGTGCTGTATGAGGGCGGCGTTTGCGACCGCAACACGGTCGTCACCGGCACCACGCCTGCGCAAGCAGTCGAGCCGATCATGGATGTCGCGATGAAGCAGTGGGGCAAGAAGGTCTACATCCTCGCGGCGGATTACAACTACGGTCAGATCACCGCGAAATGGATCGCGCACTACGCCAAGGAGCGCGGCGGCTCGGTGGCCAAGACGGACTTCTTCGCGCTGGACGTCTCCGATTTCGGTTCGACGATCGCCAAAATCCAGCAGGAAAAGCCATCCTTCGTGATCTCCGCGCTGGTGGGCGGCGCGCACATGTCGTTCTACCGCCAGTGGGCAGCGTCCGGCATGAACAAGAAAATCCCGCTCGCCTCGACAACCTTCGGCGTGGGCAACGAGCATCTGGCGCTGTCGCCGGCCGAGGGCGATGGCATCCTCATCGCGGGCAACTACAGTCAGGAGTCGTCTGAGCCGGCGAACAAGGACTTCCTCGCGCGCTGGCAGAAGCGTTTTGGCGACACCAAGATCGTCCACGAGATCGCTGTCTCCCAGTATCAGGGCATCATGCTGTGGGCCGAGTGCGTGCGCAAGGCGGGTTCGCTCAAGCGCGAGGACATGCTCAAGGCGATCGAGTCGGGTGTTTCGGTCGTCGGCCCGGGCGGCCTGGTCACCATCGACCCCAAGACCCACCATGCGTCGCTCGACATCAAGGTCATGGAGGTCAAGGGCCAGAAGCTGACGGTCAAGAGCACGGTCAAGCAGCGTCCTCCGCTCGATACCGGACGCTACTGCGACCTGCTGAAGAATCCGAAGGAGAACAAGCAGTTCGAAGTCAACGTGTGACGCGTTGTCCTTGCCACCCTGCTGAAGGTTCTCCCTGATGGACTACGCTGCAGTCGTTGTTCTGGAAATCCTGTACATGATCGCCTTCCTCGCGCTGACCAGCGCGGGGTTGGCGGTCGTTTTCGGGATGATGCGCGTCATCAATCTCGCGCATGGCGAGTTCGTGATGGTCGGCGGCTACACCACGATCGCCTGCTACCAGGCGGGGCTCGATATCTGGTTCTCCATGCTGATCGTGGCGCCGTTGGTGGTGGGCCTGCTGGGCCTGATCATCGAAAGACTGGTGATCAGGTTCCTGTACGGCCGGATGATCGACACCATGCTGGCGACCTGGGGGCTGAGCCTGCTGATCGTGGGCCTGGTGACCCTCATCTTCGGCAATTCGGCGGTCAGCGTGCAGGCGCCCATTGGTTCCTACCAGATCGGGCAGTACCAGATGGGCGGCTATAACCTGTTCATCATCGCGGTGGCGACGCTGCTGTTGCTGGTGATGTGGCTGGTGATGCGCTTCACGCGCGTTGGCCTGGTGGCGCGGGGCGCCATGCAGAACCGGGATGTCGCATCCTCGCTCGGCTACAACCCGGAGCGCATCTACATGTGGACCTTCACGGTCGGTGCGGCATTGTCGGGCCTGGCCGGCGGCGCGCTGGCACCGCTCACGGGACTGCTGCCTTCGGTGGGCGGATCGTACATCGCCAAGTCCTTCATCACCGTCATCACCGGGGGCGCGGCGATCATCACGGGCACGGTGTCCAGCTCGCTGATCTTTGGCACGGTCAACCAGATCGTGTCGTTTGCATCGATGCCCGTCGTGGGCGAGATCGCAATGCTCGCACTGGCCATTGTGCTGTTGCGCCTGATGCCGCAAGGGATCACCGGACGATTCTTCAAAAATTCCGCATGACAAACAGCTCGAATTTCGGCACCGGCCATATCAGCTGGCTCTGGTTCGCCCTTGCATGCCTGGCCTTGCTTCTGGCGCCGGCAGTCTTCGATGTCAACACGATGACGGTGCTGCTCATCTGGTCCCTGTTCGCATTGTCACTGGGTCTGATGTGGGGCTATGCCGGTATCCTGAGTTTCGGGCACGCCGCGTATTTCGGACTCGGAGCGTATACCTACGCGGTTGCGTCGATGAACATCGGCGAGAGCACGCTGCCGCTGTTGCTCGCGCTGCTGATACCCGCGCTGCTGGCGGCAGTGATCGGCGCGATGATGTTCTACGGCCGCATCAGCGATGTGTACATGGGCGTGATCACGCTGGTCGTCACGCTGATCCTGTTCAAGTTCATCAATTCGACAGCCGGCGATGCCTACCGTATCGGCGAGGCGCGGCTGGGCGGCTTCAACGGCATACCAGCCTTTCCGGTCCTGAATGTGCCGGGTGATACCGAGATTCCGATTTTCGGACTCGGGCTGTACTACGTGGTGGCGGCTGCGCTGCTGATCTGCTATCTGCTGTGCCGCTGGGTACTGGCCTCGTGGTTCGGGCGCGTGCTGGTGGGCATACGCGAGAACGAGGCGCGCATCGAACTGCTGGGATACAGCGCGCCGCTGTACAAGACCGCCATCTTCACCATGAGCGCTGCGATGGCGGGGCTGGCCGGGTGCCTGTTCGCGAGCTGGGCAGAGATTGTCACGCCGGGGCTTTTCAGCCTTGGGCAATCGGCGGAAGTGATCATCTATACCATCGTCGGCGGCCTCGGCACGCTGGTCGGGCCGATACTCGGCGCGATCGGCCTCGGGTTCCTGAAGCTGCTGCTGGGTGAGCAGACCGTGATCGACAACTCCCTGCTGCTGGGCGCGATCCTTGTGCTGGTCGTGCTGCTGCTGCCAAGCGGGATTGTGCCGACCTTCATTCGCTGGCGGCAGAAGCGCAGCCAGGCAACCGCAGCGCGATATCGCGCCAGCAGCACGCGGCGCCGTCGTCGCCAGCACGGAGAGGGCGCATGAGCGAGACCGTCGTCGAGACCCGGGATCTGTCGGTCCGCTTCGGCGGTGTGCACGCGGTCAACAACGTGAATTTCAGCTTGCGGGACCGCGAACTGCGCTGCCTGATCGGCCCCAATGGCGCCGGCAAGAGCACGTTTTTCAAATGCCTGACCGGACAGGTGCAGGTCGGCCACAACAACGGCCGGGTGCTGATCCGCGGGCAGGATGTGACCGGCTGGCGGCCTTACGACATTGTCCGTCTTGGCGTGGGCATCAAGACCCAGACACCTTCGGTCATGAACGGCCTCACCGTCGAGGAAAACCTGTGGCTGTCTGCCCGTCGCGTCAATTCCCGCGAGACCGTGCGTGAGGTCGTGCAAGCGGTGATGGCGCAAGTATCGCTGGAGGGCATCGCGCGCCGGCAGCTTGGCGAGCTGGCCCACGGCCAGCGCCAGCTGGTGGAAATCGGCATCGTCCTCGCGCAGCGACCATGGTTGATCCTGCTGGACGAGCCTGCGGCCGGCATCACGCACGCCGAGGCGGATCGTCTGGTCGAGATCATCCATGAAGTCAACCAGAAGGCCACCATCGTCGTGGTCGACCACGACATGCAATTCGTGCGCAGCCTGGGCGGCCGCGTCACGGTGCTGCATCAGGGGGCCGTGCTGCGCGAAGGTCCGGTCGATGAGGTGCTCGCAGACCAGAAGGTGAGGGAAGTCTATATCGGGAGCCGTGCAAAATGAACACGCTGCACTCCGACGCCAGAACAGAACCTGCAACCGATGTCGTGCTTGAGGTTGCCGAGCTGAGGTCAGGTTACTCCGGAATACCGGTACTGCGCGGTGTGAACTTCACGCTGCGTGAAGGCGATGCGATCGGCATCGTCGGTCACAACGGCATGGGCAAGTCCACCTTGCTGAAGACCCTGGTAGGGCTGGTGGCTGCAACGGCCGGGCGCGTCAATATCGATGGGGTCGATGTCACGCGCATGCCGGCCCATGAGCGCAGCCGGCTGGGCATAGGCTATGTGCCGCAGGGCCGCGGCATCATGCCGGGGCTGACCGCGCTCGAGAACTTGCGGCTAGGCTGGTCCGAGGATTCCGGCGATACCGAACAGGCGGCGCTGGAGCGCGTGCTCGATACGCTGCCCAGGCTCAACAGCGTGCTGGACCGCAAGGGCGGTTCCCTGTCGGGCGGCGAGCAACAGATTCTTGCGCTCGGTCGTGCGCTGATGCCCGCACCCTGGCTGCTGTTGCTGGATGAACCGTCGGAAGGGATTCAACCCTCCATCGTGCAGGAGATCGGTGAGATCCTGGCCAATCTGCGTAAGCGGGAAAAGCTGTCGCTGATTGTCGTCGAGCAGAATCTCGACCTCGTGCTGGATGTCGCCGATCGCATATTCGTGATGGAACGCGGACAGATCGAGCGCGAAATGGCGATCGGCTCCATCCGCAGCGGCGGGCTGTCCGAGCTGCTCGGCATGGGCGCCGCACGCATGACGCGCGACAGCCGTCCTGCCACGAAGCCGGGCGCACAAGCGGCACAGGCACAACGTGCCCCGTCGACATCTGCGCCCGTGGCGAAGAAGTCATCGGCCGACATTGCCTACCAGGCCTCGCCGCGGCCGTCCACCACCGTGCCCATGCCGCAGCCACGGCCGGCCGACACGACAACGCTTTCTACAGTACACAGCACGCAGCGAGCCGCCAGTGCTCCGCGCGACGCAGCGCCAGTCAATATCGACAGAGGTGATCCAATGACGAGAGTCAAGCGCCCCACGCATCAGCAGCTGAAAAAGATCGTGGAGTCCCTGCACATGAGCATGTCCGATACCGAGGTGGCCGAGTACCTGGACGTGGTCGATGGCACGCTGGCGGCTTACGACAGGCTGGCGGGCATGCCGGATTATCTTCCGCAGGTACGCTATCCGCGCACCCCCGGCCATCGTCCAACGGCGAGCGAGAACCCGCTGGGCGCGTGGGCCGTGAAGGCCGATGTCAAGGGCGCGCCCTATGGCCCGCTGAGCGGCAAGACCATCGTCCTGAAAGACAATATCTGCCTCGCTGGCGTGCCGATGATGAACGGCTCCAGCACGCTCGAAGGCTATGTGCCGGATGTGGATGCGACGCTGGTCACGCGCATCCTGGATGCGGGCGGCACCATCGTCGGCAAAGCCGTCTGTGAACATTTCTGCCTGTCCGGCGGCAGCCACACCTCGTCGTCGGGGCCGGTGCACAACCCGTACAAGATAGGTTATTCAACGGGCGGCTCGTCCAGCGGATCGGGTGCGCTGGTCGCCGCCGGCGAGGCCGACATGGCGATCGGCGGCGACCAGGGCGGGTCGATCCGCATCCCCGCTTCATGGTGCGGCCTGGTGGGCATGAAAGCCACGCATGGCCTGGTGCCCTACACGGGCGTGATGCCCATCGAAGCCACCATCGATCATGCGGGCCCGATGACCACGACAGTCGCGGACAACGCGCTGCTGCTGGAGGTGATCGCCGGTGAAGATGGCCTCGATCCGCGCCAGTACAACGTGCGGACCGACAAATACACGGCAGCGCTCGGCAAGGGCGCTGCCGGGCTGAGAATCGGCGTGCTGACGGAAGGTTTCGAGCTCGATACCTGCGAGCCGGACGTCGTCGAGAAAGTGCGGCAGGCTGTCGAACGCCTGCGCAAGCTCGGTGCCATCGTCGAGAATGTTTCGGTGCCCATGCATCTGGATGGTGCGGCGATCTGGGCGCCGATTGCGCTCGAAGGCCTGACGGCCCAAATGATGCATGGCAACGGCATGGGCTTCAACTGGGGAGGGATGTACACCACCAGCTTGCTCGATGCCCATGCCAACTGGCGTGCCCGCGCCAACGAACTGTCGCGGACCTTGAAGCTGTCGATGTTGGTCGGCGAGTACTTCATCAGCGAATATCGCGGGCATTTCTACGCAAAGGCGCAAAACCTCGCGCGCATGCTGCGCTCTGCCTATGACGATGCGCTGTCCCGCTACGACATGCTGCTGATGCCCACCTTGCCGATGAAGGCCACGCCGCTGCCGCCGCCGGATGCGCCGCTGTCGCTGTGGTGCCAGCGCGGCTTCGAAATGCTCACCAACACCCAGCCCTTCGATGTCACTGGCCACCCGGCGATCTCGGTACCTTGCGGCATGAGCGCGGGCCTCCCCATCGGCATGATGCTGGTGGCGAAGCACTACAACGAATCCGTTCTGTATCGTGCCGCGCATGCGTTCGAGCAGAGCGGCGATTGGCGGGATTTCTGAGGCCTTTTGCCGTGCAGAGCAACCCTTTCCAGTCGGACTGGCTGGCCGGTTCCCAGGTCAAGGTACAAAAGCCGCGCGGCAGCACGTCCTATGTCGCCGGCGATACCTCGACGCCACTGGAATTCATCACGCTGCCCGAATTCCTGAAGCAGTGCGTGCAGCGCCATGGGTCGCGCGATGCGGCGATCTTTGATGCGGAGCGCCTGCGGCTGTCGTGGTACGACCTGGCCTCGCGGGTCGACCGGATGGCAGCCGGTTTGCTGGCCCTCGGCCTGCGCAAGGGCAACCGCGTGGGCATCTGGGCGCCGAATCGCCACGAGTGGCTGGTGACCCAGTTCGCCACCGCCCGCATCGGTCTCATCCTGGTCAACATCAATCCCGCTTACCGCAAGTCCGAGCTGGAATATGCGCTACGCAAAGTCGGTTGCCGTGCGCTGGTGATGTCGCGCCGCTACAAGAGCAGCGATTACCTGTCCATGCTGACCGAGCTGGTACCCGAGCTGAACATGGCAGGCGAGAGGGGCCATGTCGATGCGGTGCGCTTGCCCGACCTCAAGCATGTCATCCTGCTCGGAGAGGAGCCGGCGCCACCACGCTGCCTGAGCTATCGCGATCTGTTGTCCCTTGCGGGTCCTGCGCAAACGGGGCGGCTGGATGCGCTGACCGCTGCGCTCGACCCGGATGATGCAATCAACATCCAGTTCACCAGCGGCACGACCGGATCGCCGAAAGGAGCGACGCTCTCGCATTTCAACATCGTGAACAATGCCCGGTATACGGCGATGGCGATGAACCTCGGTGAGCGCGATCGCCTGTGCATACCGGTACCCCTGTATCACTGTTTCGGCATGGTGCTGGGCGTGCTGTGCGCGGTCGCGTCGGGCGCCACCATGGTCTTCCCCGGCGAGGGTTTCGATGCGGGAGAGACCCTGGCCTCGGTCGATCGTCATCGATGCACGGCACTGCATGGCGTGCCCACGATGTTCGTGGCGATGCTCGAGCACAAGGAGAAGGCGCAATTCGACCTGAGTTCACTGCGCACCGGCATCATGGCCGGCGCTCCCTGTCCGGTGGATACGATGCGGCGTGTGATACGCGAAATGCACATGAGCCAGGTCACGATTGCCTACGGCATGACGGAAACGGCGCCCATCTCATTCCAGACGGGGCTCGACGATACGCTGGAGCGCAGGGTCTCTACGGTCGGGCGCGTGCAGCCACATTTCGAGGCCAAGATCATCGACCGCCACGGGCGTATCGTTGCCATCGGCCAGCCCGGCCAGATCTGTACCCGCGGCTATGGCGTGATGCGCGGCTACTGGAAGGACCCGGAAAGGACTGCCGAAGCGGTCGATCCGTCAGGGTGGATGCATACCGGCGACCTCGGTGTGATGGATGCCGACGGCTATGTGAACATCGTGGGCCGGGTGAAGGACATGGTTATACGCGGCGGTGAGAACATCTATCCGCGCGAGATCGAGGAATTCCTGTTGCGGCATCCCGCGATACTGGCGGCGCAGGTGGTCGGGGTGCCCGACGAAAAATATGGCGAGGAGCTCGCCGCCTGCCTCATCCTGCGCGATGGCGAGTCGCTGGACGAAGAAGCGTTGCGTGTCTTCTGCAAGGACCAGATGGCCCACTACAAGGTCCCGCGCTACATCGAGTTCATGCAGGAATTCCCGATGACCGCGACCGGCAAACCTCAAAAGTTCAGCCTCCGCGAACAGCTGATGCGAAAATACGGGTTGCACGCCGTCGCGACGGCGTGACACGTCCCTGATGTCGCTGGCGGCCCGGCTCTTCGATCCCGGGCTTTTCTTTTTGGCCCAACCCCGGTGCAGGCTCTGCTCACGATCAGTGAGAAAATCCTGTCGTCGCCAGTGCATGGCAAACAGGCGACCTGACTCATGGGTGAATTTCTGATGACGATTTCCAAACGCCGACTATTGATGGCGGCCGGCGCCTTCCTAGGACTGTGCGCATTGCAGTGGCTCGGTGACGCGATTGTGGCGTGGGCCGGCTGGCCAGTGCCCGGCTCGCTGGTTGGATTACTGATGCTGCTGGGCCTGCTGATGCTGCGCGGCGGTGTGCCCGATGCCGTCGAAGACGCCACGCAGCCTTTGCTGCGCCACCTGATGCTGCTGCTGATTCCATCGGTGGCATCGGTATCGGTGTACGGCGGGTTGATCGCTGCCGGCGCCGCGCCTTTCATGGCCGCCGCCGTGATCGGGACGGCGCTGACTTCGCTCGCCACCGGCCTGACCCTGCAACTACTGTGGCGCCGGAGCAGAGCATGACGGACAAGCTGTTCTGGTCCTTGCTCACCCTGGTTGCTTACATGCTGAGCCTGATGCTTTATCGACGCTCAGGACACAGGCTTCTGTTCTTGCCGGTACTGATCGGTACGACGATGGTTGTCGCGGCCTTGTGGGTCACCGGGACGACTTATCCGGTCTATGCGAAGGCGACCAGTGCGCTTCGCTGGCTGACGGGCCCGGCCATCATCGCGCTGGCGGTGCCGCTCTATCGGCAGGCGGCCTGGTTGAGACAAGCCGCCTGGCCCTTGCTGGCTTCGCTGGTTGTGGGCTGCCTGACGGCCATCATCAGTACGGCGCTGTTGGCGCGGGCCTTCGGTGCCTCGCGGGAGTTCACATTGGGACTGGTGTCAAAGTCCGCCACGATGCCGATCGCGATGGCCACGGCCGAGCGCGTCGGTGGCATACCGTCGCTGGCCGCGATGTCGGTAGTGGCCACCGGGGTGCTCGGAACGATGCTGACGGTCCCCCTGCTGAAACGCGTACGGATTACCGATCCTGCAGTGACGAGTTTCACGCTTGGCCTGACGGCGCATGCGATCGGCACGGCGAGGGCCATGCAGGCGCATCCGCAGACGGTGGCCTTTGCGGCACTGGCCATGAGCATGAACGGCGTGGCGACCGCACTGGCGGTCGGACTGATGCAGCACTGGCTCTGATTCAGGGAATCACAGTGGTGCGCCGCGCAGCCGGTTCACCTCATTGGGCGCCACCATCGCGCCCTTGTTGCCCCAGCTGTTCCGGATGTAAGACACCACGGCGGCCAGCTCCTCGTCGTTGAGCGTCATCGCGTAGGGCGGCATGCCATGCGGTCGCGGGTTGCCCGCGGTGCTGGGCGGGTAGCCGCCATTGAGCACGATACGGATCGCATTGGTGGGCGAGACGACGGACAAGGATGCATTGCCGGCCAAGGGCGGATACGCGGTGGGCTGGCCTTTGCCATCGCTCTGGTGGCACTCGGCGCAATGTTTGTCATACAGTTTTGCGCCTGCTTTCAGGATGGCAGCCGTCTCGGGATCATCCGTTGCTGCGCGACGTTTTACGGCGTCGTCGGTTTTTGGCAAGGCCTTCAGGTAGATGGCAATGGCATGGATGTCCGGCCCGGACAGGTGCTGCAGGCTCGCGCCGACCACCTCGGCCATGGGCCCGTAGACCGCAGCCCTGGCGGACACGCCCGTCTTCAGCAAATCCTCGATCTCCGTCAGGTGCCAGGCGCCCAAGCCGCTCTCCGCCGCGGAAGTCAGCGAAGACGCCTGCCAGTTCTGCATTGGAATCATCCCGCCCGCCAGGTCGCTGCCCGTGACGCTGCCACCCAATGCGTTGCGCGAGGTATGGCAGGCGGCACAATGGCCGAGCCCCTGTACCAGATAGGCCCCGCGATTCCACTGCGCTGACTGCGCCGGATCGGGCGCGAACTGCCCCGGTGTGAAATACAGCGTGCGCCAGTAGGCGAGCAAGATGCGCTGGTTGAACGGGAAGCGAAGCGCATGCTCGCGGTTGGTCTGTTCCACGGCCGGGATGCTGCGCAGGTAAGCGTACAGTGCATCGGCGTCATCGCGCGTGACCTTGGTGAAGTTCGGATACGGGAAGGCCGGGTACAGGAAGCGGCCGTCCTTCGATTTGCCATTGTGAAGCGCGCGCCAGAAGTCATCGGCCGACCAGTTGCCGAGGCCAGTCTTCATGTCCGGCGTGAGATTGGACGCATAGATGTCGCCGAAGGGCGTGGCAATGGCGCGTCCACCCGCATAGGGCCTACCGCCACGCACCGTGTGGCAGGCCGCACAGTTGCCCGCCCGCGCCAGATACTCGCCGCGCTTGAGCTGCGCGGCGGGATCGGTGATGGTTGCGGACTTCAGTTCGCTACCCGGGTCATGCGCCCACTGCCAGACGGGCACCAGCAGCAAGGCCAGTAGCAAGACTGGCAGCAACGCGCGCGGCAGCGTGATGAAGAGGGAACGCCACGTAAACAGTCTGCTCATTGCGCAAAGCTCCCGCAACGGATCGGCAACTTCGTACCGCCTGATGGCCGTGCCTTCATGTTTTGCGGTACGGGCTGCGACGATAACCAGGCACTTACCGCGCTGATCTCCTCGGGGGTCAGCTTGCGGCTGATCTCGGCCATGCAGTCCGGCTCAGCGGCATGGCGCATTCCGGAGCGCCATGCGCCGAATTGCGCATTCAGGTAATCGCGCGGCAATCCCAGCAAGCCGGGTATGGTCGGCAGCATGCCAGTCAGCTGTGCTGCGTGGCAGGCAGTACAGGCAGGGATTTTTCTGGCCGGGTCGCCATCGAGCGCCAGCCTGCGGCCTCGGGCAAGCATCGCTGTCGATGCCGCGGCCGCCTGCGCGGGCGGGTAGGGGAGATCGAGCGACGCGAAGTAGTCGGCCATCTCCTTCAGGTAGGCGTCGGACAGGTTCGACACCATGTAGGTCATCTGCGGATAGCGCCGGTGCCCGTCGCGGAAATTCAGCAGCTGGTTGTAGAGGTAACCCGCCGGCTTGCCCGCGATCCGCGGGAAATACCCGTCACGCGTCGCGCGTCCCTCCTTGCCATGGCAGGCGGTGCAGGCCATCGTGCGCTGGGCCATGGTGTCGGTGGACGCCGGCAGCGTCTGGGCCCATGCGAGGCTCGGCACGCTGCCGACAAGGCAGGCGCTCATCAGGGGCATCAAAGCAAAAATCACACGGCTGAAACGGGGGAAGGACAAGAAGCAGGCGGGGATCATCAGATGCCGGGACAGAGGCAGAAAATCGGGGAATCGTGAACGCGAAGGTCCGGGCCAGCATGCTGCCCGCGGGACGCGACAAATCACGGACGCAGTCAACCATGCTGCAAGGATAGCAGTTGCCCAGCGCATGCCCTGATTTGTGCGTGCGGCAGCGAGCCTGCGCCACAGCACCCTCGGGCCAAGCGCATGTCGGAGGATGCGCGATCAGGCCCGGTTTCGGCAGGTTTTGTTTTTTTTTGTTTTAATGACGGAAAGGATCAACGCCCACAGGCCACAGTCCTGCGGCACCGAAGTTCACTACCTTCGAGGAGCGGGACATGAAGCAATTTCTGGCAACGGGTGCGATCGCGGTCTCCACGCTGGCGGCCGCCGAGCCGGTCATGGTGGCCGACCAGGGCGCGAGGGGAAAAGTGGTGCTGACCACGGAGCGGCACGAGGGCTGTTCGGGGAGCGAGCGCATCGCCTACCTGACCCGGATCGTCGATCCGAAAGGGCCGCCCGACACCATCACATACTGGGGTTGCTGGGCAGTGGCGCGCGATATCGTCCACATTCATTACTTCATCGGCAACGAAATGCGCTACCTGCGCTCCGATTTCAGCTTCGACGACTTGCCGCACATACCCATCCCGCACCGCCGTGTGCCGAGGGATGACGACCCCGATCAGATCGGCGCATAAAGGCCAGGCCCCACACCTGATCCGACCTTCGCCTCCAGCCGAATCACGATTTCCCTTTGCTTGGGCGGCACGCATTCGCTGCGCCCAGCGCCGACACTGCATGCCTGCCCCGGTTCATGGCCTGCGACATGCGCTCGCATGTCGTTTGTAGCGGCAGCTTATCTTTGCGCTTGCTTCAGGTACGCGCCGACCAGTAGCGCGGCGGGGTACAGGACTTGCTCCTCTTGCGCCGCATGCGCGGCCAGCGCCTCGGCGAACTGGATGCCTTCGCGATTGCCTTCGGCCTCCGCCGCTTGCCGCAACTGGCCTAATGCGGCGACCACTTGACGGTGCTCAGCCAGCATCTGCGGCAATTCCGCGCGCAGGGTATCGGTCATGCGGATGATCACTGCGCTCTCGGCAGGAAGCTGGCCGGCCGCAATCGCCGACAGCTGGCCCAACGGTGGCAGGGCATACTGCTCTTCTTTCACGAAATGGGGCTTCAGCAGCTTTTCGACGGCGTCGGCCGCGCGCCCGGTCTTGCCGCCCGAGCGGATCACCTCGCGCAGCTTGTCGTGCAGATCACGGTGTTCCGCGGCTATCGCGGGCGGGATGAGCGAGGTCGCATCTTTGTGGTTGCCATGCCGGCCCGCGCCACCGCCCTCGGCGTGGACGGCCATCGATACCAGCAGCAGCGTCATCTGTGTGCATAGCTTCCAGGCCGTCATGTGGCGCTCCGGGGCTGATGTGTGTCGGAATTCCATGCTATCAATGCAGCCTTGACCAGATTTGTGCTTCACCAATATCCTCGACTGTGTTGTGGCCAGTGAATGCGAACGCCATGAGGGACTGCAAATAACGACTGCGAAAGGACGGAATCGTGCGTGTTGCGTTGTTCGGTGCGACCGGGACCATAGGCCGGGCGACGGCCAGGGCTTTGCTCGAACAGGGGCATGCAGTGATTTGTCCCGTGCGGCATCGTGCGGGCGTTCGCGGCAAGCTGAATGCCGACGAGGTGCGCGCGATGCTGCCGGGTGTCGAGCTGCGTTTTGCCGAGCGCGACTCGGCATTGGGAACACCAGGCGATTTCTTCCAGCGTGAGCGCATCGATGCCGTCATTTCCTGCCTCGCCTCGCGTACCGGCGCACCCCGCGATGCGTGGGCAGTGGATTTCCGGTTGAATGCCGAGATACTGCAGCACGCGAAATCCGCTGATGTAAGACACTTTGTATTGCTGTCGGCGATATGCGTGCAGAAGCCTTTGCTGGGATTCCAGCATGCGAAGCTCGCGTTCGAGAGCGCCCTCGTGAAATCGGGTATGCGCTACAGCATCGTCAGGCCAACGGCATTCTTCAAATCCTTGTCCGGACAAATTCGGCGCCTGCAACAGGGGAAGCCGTATTTGCTGTTTGGCGATGGACGCCTGACCGCATGCAAGCCCATCAGTGACCAGGACCTCGCGCAGTACCTGGCCTTGTGCCTGGTCGACATGGACAAGCACAATCGCATCTTGCCTGTCGGCGGGCCCGGGGCCGCGTTGACGCCGATCGAGCAGGGCGAATATCTGTTCGAACGACTTGCCAGGAAGCCGCGCTACCAGCGCCTGCCGGTCGCCATGATGGACGTGATCATCCAGACCTTGAAGTTCGGGGGATATCTCCTGCCGTCATTGGCGGACAAGGCCGAGCTCGCCAGGATCGGCCGCTATTACGCGACGGAGTCCATGCTGGTCTGGGACCCCGATGCGCGCAGGTATGACGCTGACGCGACGCCTACCTTTGGCACGCAAACCTTGTTCGACTATTACGACCAGTTGATCTCCGGAGAGCAGCATGTCGACTTGGGCGACCACGCTGTGTTCTAGCATACTGACCCTGACTGTCCGGTGAGGCTTACTTGTTAGAGACGCAGTAATTGCCAATCGGCTCGAAGCCCGATGGGCAACTCATCGCAGCCCGGCGAATCGCGAGCTTCGCTCCTGCCGTCGCGACACAATAATTACCTTGCACATCGTAGGCATCCGGGCACTGGTCCATCTTGATGAAGGCGAATTTGGCTTTTGCCGTGGGATGACATTGGTTGCCCTTGGCGACGTAATTCGCCGGGCAGTCTCCGTCTTTGGGAATCTCGCCCGGCTCGGGCAAGGCGGCGAATGCAAGTGGGGAGACGAAAAGCGAGATCGCCAGTGCGAGAATTTTGGTCATTTTGATATCCGTGCGGTGAGTCCGAAATTTTATTGCAGCCAGGATAAGTCTGCTTGAACCTGCAATTCGTCCAGAGAAAACTTATCAAGCGCCTTATCAGAATCTGCAATCAATCAAACAGGCAATCTCAGAAAGAGGGGCGATTCCGCAACCAAAAAGCGGATTAAGGCATTTTCGTATTTGCGATTTTCGAAGGCACACCGGCCATGGCAGAAACGAAAGCCGGGCTGGCACAAACGATGAACACCATGCCCTGCAAGCTTCAAGCGGATACCGCCGACAGCAAGCAATTCGTGAGCGATGATTTCCTCGCCTTGCCCTCACCGTCATCGTATCGGATGAAAAGGCGCGGAATCCTTCCCTAGTTCTGCATACGCCTGATTGTTTGTGATCGTTAAAGTTCTTGGCTATCTGGCTGGTTTTTTAACGGTGAAAAACAATGAACATGGTTTCCCGCAACAACGTCAATATCCTTGGCCAGGGGCAGCGCGCGCTGGTCTTCATGCACGGCTTCGGCTGCGACCAGAACGTGTGGCGCCACATCACGCCGGATTTCGAGAAGGATTGGCGCATTGTGCTGTTCGACCATATCGGCGCCGGCAAATCGGACCTGTCGCAGTACGAGCCGCAGCGCTATTCGACGCTGCAGGGCTATGCGGATGACCTGATCGCCATCGTCCGCGAGCTTGAGCTGCAGGAGGTGACCGTGGTCGGGCATTCGGTCAGCGCGATGATCGCGGTGCTGGCGGCAGTGAAGGAGCCGGCCCTGTTCGCGAAGCTGGTGCTGGTCGGGCCGTCGCCGTGCTTCCTGAACGATGGCGACTATCGCGGCGGTTTCGAGCGCAAGGATATCGACGACCTGCTGTCGGCAATGGACAGCAACTTCTTCGGCTGGTCCAGCATGATCACACCGGTCATCATGGGCAATCCTGACCGGCCCGAACTGACCAATGAGCTGAACGAGAATTTCTGCCGTACCGACCCGTCGATCGCGCGGCAATTCGCCCGCGTCACCTTCCTGTCCGACTGCCGCGCCGCGCTGGGCCAGCTGCGCGTGCCTGCACTGATCCTGCAGTGCACAGCCGATGCGCTGGCGCCGCTGGAAGTGGGCGAATATCTCCTGGCACAGCTGCCGGGCAGCACGCTGACCGTGATGGAGGCCGCCGGTCATTGTCCACACCTGTCCGAGCCTGCCGAGCTGATTGAAGCGATGAAGGACTGGATGCCGTCTTGAACATGCATACCGACCACGGCGCAGGCTTGCATGAAGCCTGGATGCTTGAGCAGATGACTGCACAAGCACTGGTCGGGCTCGTGCTGCTGGATGGGCGACGCGACATCGTCCATGTGAACCTGGCGCTGTGCGACTGGCTGGGCTGTCGTCAGGCCGACCTGATCGGCATCAATTTCCGCGAGCTGATGAGCCGCGGGCGGCGCCTGTTCTTCGATACCCAGCTCGAACCGATGCTGCGCCTGCACCGTGAATGGCGCGAGGTGGCGCTGGAGCTGAACGTGCGCGACCGGGCATCGGTATCGGTCATTGCGAGCGCCATCTGTTGCACGGCTGATGAGGGCGCACCGCCGCGCGTGCTGGTCACGCTGTTCCGTGCGAATGAGCGCCGCCGCTACGAGGAGGAACTGCTGCGGGCGCGGCAGGCGGCGGAAGAGAGCGCGCTGGCCTTGTTCAACGAGAAGGAGCGCGCGCGGGTGACGCTGGACTCGGTCGGCGAGGCGGTGCTGGTGGTCGATGCGCAGGGAATGATCAGCTACCTGAACCCGGCAGCGGAGCTGCTGACGGGCTTTGCGTGTGCGGCCGGTGTTGGCTTGCCGGTCGAGACGGTGCTGCCTTTGCTGCATGAGGTCGATTCCTCTGCCGCCAATCCGGTGCGTGGCGCGCTGCAGCTGCGCGGCGCGCCGGCCTACCTGTCGGGCCTGCTGCCGGTGCCGGGCAGCGAGCCGCGCTTCGTCGATGGCACCGTGGCGATGATACTCGGTCACGATGGCAAGTCCGGCGGCGCGGTCGCGGTGCTGCGTGACGTGACCGAGGCGCGGTCGCTGCACCGGCGCCTGACCTACCAGGCCACCCATGATCTGCTGACCGGCGTACCCAACCGCGGCGAGTTCGAGCGCGCCGTGATGCAGGCACTGCATGGCGTGCACTCGGGTGAGCGCCCGCATGTGCTGCTGTACCTCGATCTCGACGGCTTCAAGATCATCAACGACACCTGCGGTCACATGGCCGGCGACGAATTGCTGCGCCAGGTCAGCAAGCTGCTGGCCGCGAATACGCGGGGCTCGGACTTGCTGGCACGTCTGGGCGGCGATGAATTCGGCATCCTGCTGCGCCATTGCTCGATCGAGGATGGCGCGCGCGCCGCCGAGGCGATCGTGGCGGCCATCTCCGCGTTCCGCTTTGCGTGGCAATCGCAATTCTTCCGGCTTGGCGTATCGATCGGCGCTGCTGCATTGGACCAGGCGTGCGAAGACGTGGCCGATGCGGTCTCGGCCGCGGACTCGGCCTGCGGCTGGGCCAAGAGCCTGGGCCGTAACCAGGTGCAGGTGTTCCGCCGCGAAGACCTGCTGCACCAGAGACTGCACGAGCAGAAGGACTGGCTTGGCAAGCTGAACCGCGCGCTGACGCAGGATTCATTGGTGCTGTATGTGCAAAGGATAGGGCGCATCGACCAGTCTGTCGACGGCCCCGAGCACTTCGAGGTGCTGCTGCGCATGCGTGAGGAGGACGGATCGCTGGCCGGGCCCGGCATGTTCCTGCCCGTCGCCGAGCGCTACCGGATGATGGTGCGCATCGATGAGTGGGTGGTCGAGACGCTGCTGCAGCAGGTCGCACCGGATGCGGCCCGGCTGTCGGCCACGCATGAATTCTCGGTGAACCTGTCGGGGGCGTCGATCAATGACCCGGCCTTCCTTGATTTCCTGCTGGCGTCGTTTGCACGCCACCGGGTGCCGGGTGCGCTGGTGTGCTTCGAGATCACCGAGACGGTGGCGATCGCGAACTTCGCGCAGGCGGTGAACTTCATCGAGCGCCTGTCGGCGATCGGTTGCCGTTTTGCGCTCGATGACTTCGGCAGCGGCCTCAGCTCTTTCGACTACCTGCGCAAGCTGCCGGTCAGCTCGGTGAAGATCGACGGCTCCTTTATCGAGGATGTCGCATCCGACCCGGTCTGCCGCGCAGTGGTGGATGCGATCCGGCGCGTCAGCACCCAGATGAACCTGAAGACCGTGGCCGAGCGCGTCGAGCGGGAGAGCGACCTGCAGGTGCTGCGTGAGCTCGGCATCGACTATGTGCAGGGCTATGTGCTGCACCGGCCGGAGCCGCTGACCAGGCTACAGCTGGCCGGGCCCGGTTGAGGGCGACCTGCGGCAGATCGGCAGCCGATCTGCTGCCGGACCCGTCCTGAATCCTTGCAGCGCAGGTGCTGCGCCTGCGGCCCGCAACGGATGGCGGGCGGTCTGCGCGCCTTCGGGTAGGCGATCAGGCGTGGGGCATCAGGACTTCCAGCCGCGCCTCGACGGCGTCGGTCGCATTGCGCACCCAGATCTCGCCATCCTGTATCGTCACTTGCAGTTGCATCGTGCGTTCGCACAGCTTTTCCAGTGACTCTGCGGTTTCCGGTGCGATTTTCCATATGCCCAGATTCCTGGCGCGGGTGAGCTTTCCGGCGATCTGCTTCCACCAGACGTCGGTGCTGCTGCCATACGCATAGACCGCGACTTCGGCCGCACGGCCACACGCCTTCATGATGCGGCGCTCGTCGGGCTGGCCGACTTCGATCCATTTGTCGATCGCGCCGGTCAGGTCTTTTTGCCAGATGTCGGGTTCATCGCTGTCGGAGATGCCCTTGGCGAATTCGAGTTGCTCGTGCGCGTTCAGTGCAAACACCAGGATGCGGACCATCATCCGCTGCAGGGTCTCGGACGGGTGGCAGGCGATGTTCAGCGAATGATCGGCATAGTAATGCCGGTCCATGTCGGCGACTTGCAGCGTTGCCTTGTAAATGACGGATTTGATGGCCATGGCGCTTCTGGTTCGAACCTGCGCAGTGCAGGCAAAGGCCGGATTCTACCTCGCCCGGATTTCGCAAGGTCGATGGTTTAAGCTTGCGCAATTACAGAACGATGCTTCGAAAGTCCCGTCCTTGCCTCTCTCACTTGCCCGTCCCGTCGACAGCGAACTGCTGATCAAGAAGAGCCGCTTCATCGGCCGCGTCGAACCCGTGGCCGATCGCGCCACGGCCCAGCGCATTGTCGCCGAGCTGCGCGCGCAGCATCCGGATGCCGCGCATGTGTGCTGGGCGCTGTTGGCCGGTGGTCATTCGGCCGCCGTCGATGATGGCGAGCCTTCCGGCACCGCCGGCCGGCCCATGCTGGATGTGCTGCGCCATCAGGACCTCGAAGGGGTGCTGGCGACCGTAGTGCGTTACTTCGGAGGCGTGAAGCTGGGGGCGGGAGGTTTGGTGCGTGCCTACACGGACTGCATCGCGCAGGCGCTGAAAGGCGCCGACAAGATTCCCATCATCCGGCAACGCGCGCTGCAGTGCGCGGTGCCGTATGCGCTGGAAGGCTTGCTGCGGCGTGAGATCGACGCCGCTGGCGGCAGCCTGCTGCAGGTGCGGCACGGCGATCTGGTCGAGCTCGACTGGACCATGGCCGACTCTGCGGCCGATGCGCTGGTGGCGAGGCTGAATGAGGCAGGACAGGGCAAGCTGGTCTGGCCGGCAGAGGACGCCGGCGATTAAGGACGTTTGGCAACTTCCAGTGTCATCGCCACCGGCACCGACTTGCCGTCGCCCTTGATCCGCGTGGTTTCCCCCACTTGCACGCGGGTGGCATCAAGACCGGCGTCGACCAGATAATCCCGAATCGCTTTTGCGCGTAAGGATGCCAGCTCGTTCAGCTGCGCATCCGGCACCGGCACGGTTGCCTTCAACTGCTCCAGCATCGTCGCGTACTTCGGCAAGTCTTCCGGCCTGGACTTGCGGAAGTAGTCTTTCACGCTGTCGACCAGCTTCAGGCCGCGTTTGCCACCGCTGCGATCCTTGAGCAAATTCTCGATGGCTGTCTGAACCTTCACATTGCCAAGGTCGAGCGGACCCGCTTGTTCGCCTTCGGCCAGCTTCACGCCCACCTCGATCAATACATCGCGGCGGGTACGTAATTCCTGCAGCTCGGCGGTGTCCCGCGCCGTATCTGCCGCAGGCACGATTTTCAGCGACAGTGCAGCGCGCTTGGCGAGCGCCCCGGCGACCGCCTTCAGCTTTTCCTGTTCCGGCGGCGCGAGCCTGGACGAACCAGGATCGAAAGCAATCGCTTCCAGCTGCTCGGCGCTGATACCCAGCAGCTTGCCGAGCGCACGGAAGGGCGCGGTGACGATCTTCTGCACGACATTGGCGATCGCCTTCCAGATGATCTTCCCGTAGCTGAACTGCGGATCGTCGAGGCTGCCCGTGATCGGCAGGTCGAGGTCGATCACGCCATTGCTGTCCTCCAGCACCGCGATCGCGAGATCAAGCGGCAGGCTCATCGCATCCTTGCTGTCAACGCGCTCACCGAGCTTCAGCGTATTGATGACGACCTTGTTCTCGCCGACCAGCTGCCGGTTCTTCACCTTGTACTCGAGATCGAGCGACAGCTTGCCGGAGTCGATCTTGCGCCCCGCGAACTTGCCGGAGTAGGGCGTGAGCCGGCTCATCTCCAGATTGCGGAAAGTAGCCTTCAGGTCGGTGAACTCGGTGGCCCGGAAGGGCTGCACCGAACCGCGCAGGCGCGCGGAGCCGAAATCATCGACCTTTCCATCGAGCTCCACTTGAGCGGTGCCGGCCGGATCGGACGACAAGCCGTTGATCACGCCTTCGAGGTCATGCACGCGGGTGCCGAATTGCGGCAGCAGCGACAGGTCGGCAAAGTCGAGGTCGCCGCCGCGAACGCTGATGCGCTCAATCGATACCGGGAACGCGTCTGCCGCTGCGCCCTTGTCCTTGCCATCCACGGTCGCGTCGCCGGACGGTGCGCGTATCAGTTGTTGCACATTCAGCGACTTGTCTTCCCGGATGATCAGCTGGCCCTTGATGCCGGTGACGCGCAGCTCGCTCATGTGCAGCCGGTTCGGTGCCAGCGATACGCGCAGGGAGTCGCTGGCGACCTTGTCCCAGCTGAGGAAGTGTTCGCGGTCGGCTTCCTTGTCGATGTCGAGCTTGTCCACGCTGAAGCCGCCATCGAACTTTGCGCTGAACTTGCGGGAGGCGTCAAAGGCGAGCTTGCCCTGCGCACCCGCCTGCCCGTTCTTGAGCGTCAGCGTCGCGACCTGCGACAGGTAGGGTGCAAAGGTCTTGAGCTGCAGGCCGGACAAGCGCAGCTGCAGTTCGCCTTTGGTTGGCTTCGGCGTCAGTTTGCCGCCGGCCTCCAGCTGGCCACCTTGCTTCAACGGGAGCAGGGCTTTTACCGGCACCGGCCGCGACAGTTCCAGCGATGCGTTGTCGATCTGAATAGCGCCGTCCTGCACATCCAGTGCGACCGGCTTGCTGGTGCCGCGATCTTCGATATGGAGATTGATCTTGTCGAGACGTAGCTTGTCAAGGCCGGCGGTCCACGCGGCATGGTCATTGCCTGACTTGGTGTTCGCTTCCGTCGTCGATGTCTTTGTGCCATCCAGCGATTGCAACAGCGTCGTCCAGTTAATCGACTTGTCGGCATTGACGATCACATCGGTCTGAAGGCCCGACAGCGTCAGCGCGCTGGCAGCGACACGATGTTCGTTCAGGCTGGCTGTGGTGTCCGATAAAGCGACTTGTGCAAGCCGAGCGCGTGGCCCCTCCGGCGCGGTCGCGCGCAGCTGTACATCGCTCAGGGTGAGGGCGGCCAGATGGACTCGCATCGCTTTCAGGTCAGGCGCGATGTCGTTGGCATCGATGCTGTCCACGCCGAACACGAGCTTCTCCTGCAGCTGCAGTTGCAGGTCGCGCGCATGTACGTCGAACGCCTGTATCTTGATCGGGCCATCGCGCTTCAGGTGTGCCTCGACGGCCGGCAGCTTCGTCTCCGCATGTTGCAGCGTCAGCCCCGTGCCGGGCCGGACCGTCGCTGCAAGCTGGTCGAGGGTGGCCATCGCGTTGTTCAGCTTCAGTAGCGGGAAGGTCTGGGTCCCGTCGCGCACCATCGCCAGGTCATACCCGAAGCGCAGGCCGAGCTTGCCATCGGCGAGCGCCAGCGGAGCGGCGGGCTGCCGGGCCAGCTGGTACAGCGGGGCGAGCTGCAGGCCCTCGACCATGATGCTTCCGCGCGAGGCCAGCGGGTTGACGCCGAAATCGCCTTTCCAGCGCAGCGCGCCGCCGATGCCGTCGAACTTTGCCGCAATCAGATAATCGCCACGATCTTCGGGCAGGGTCGAGAACTGGCCCAGCTCCAGCGCCAGCGGCGCCATCTCGACTTCGAAAGGATCGCTGCGGTTGCGCTCTGCATAGGCAAGCTTGCCATCGGCGATCTTGAGCCGGTCGATCACGACCCGTGGCACCGTGGTCGATGGCTTGCTGTCTTCGTTGAGCTTCGCGAGCAGCTCGGCCCAGTTGAGCTGGCCATCGGCGCGGATCTCGACCAGCGCATCAGGCCTGCTCAATTCGATATCGCGCAAGTGCCACGCAAAGCGGAACAGGCTGTCAGCCTGCAAGTCGACATGCAGACGCTCGAAGCCGGCGAGCTTGCCGCCATCGGGCCGCGTCAGTAGCAGGCCGTCGACGGTCAGCGCGAGCCGCAAGGGATCGAACTTCACCTGCTTGACCGTCATGCGGCTTGCCAACTGGCGCTCGGAGACCCATGGCAGCAGCCGCTTGGCCAGCGGATCGACCGCGAACCATGCAAGCAGGAAGTAGAGGAGGACGGTGCCGGCGGCGACCAGCAAGGGCGTGCTGACCAGGAACGCCTTGAGCTTCTTGTTCACGTGGGATCCATCGACCTGATTATGGTTTTGATGCTGCCTTCGTTCTCCGCCCATGGTAATTCGGCGTAGCTGAAAGCCGGTTGCCGATCGCTCTGGTGATTTTGAGCAAGATCAATGAAAGTATTTTTGGGAAACATCTGATCCGGCTTAGCTGGCCATCATCGTCCTGCGGTGCGCAATACGACTTTCGACACGCAGTGCGAACAACAAGGAGACGACGATGACGTCATCAAGCTGCAATGCAATGGGGGTAATCGCCGGCAGGTTCTTGCTGGCGCTGATTTTTGTGATGTCCGGTATCGGCAAGCTGAAGGACTTCGATGGCACGGCAGCCCTGATCGCGGGGCGCGGCTTGCCACTGCCTACGCTGTTGACGGCGGCGACCATCGTGCTGGAAATCGTCGCCGGGGTGATGGTGATCTTCGGCTGGCGGCTGCGTTGGTCAGCCGGCGCTTTGATGTTGTTTACGCTGGTGGCCGGCGCACTCTTTCATAACTTCTGGCAGCCAGCCCCAGCCGATGCGCACATGCAGATGATCCACTTCATGAAAAACCTCGCGATTGCAGGCGGCTTGCTGTTCGTCGCTTGTTCCGGGGCAGAGCAACGCGCCAAATGAAAATGGCGACCGGTCTCCCGGTCGCCATCGTCGTGGTTCCTGCTGCGGTCAGGCTCAGACGAAGCTGCAACCCACCTTGCCCAGCACGCCGAAGTCCGCTTCAACGCGGTCACCCGGCTTCACGGTCACCGGCACGCGGCAGGTGCCGGTGGTGACGATCTGGTCCTGCTCGCAGGCGATGCCAATGGAAGACAGCTCATTCACCAGCCAGGTCAGGCCTTCGCGCGGATCACCCAGTACGTTGCGGCCAAAGCCCGAATCGACTGGCTGGCCATTCAGCGAGACCTTGATCTCTTCGTTGATGTAATCGAAGCCGCGCCAGTCATTGGCACGCGGGCCGAGCACGAACAGGTTGGCGCAGGCATTGTCGGCGATCAGTTGCGGCGCGCCGGCGGTGACGAAGTCGTCGTAACGCGAGTCTGGCACCTCGATCGACGGATGCACGCAGGCGACTGCGTCCAGCACTTCTTCCACCGTGTACGGCGTTGCACGTGGCAGCAGCGGGCGTGCGAAACGGAAAGCAAATTCGATCTCGGCTACCAGCATCAGGTTGTTGTTCAGCGTGACCTCGGCGCCGTTCTGCATCACGCGGTCGGCAAACAGGCGGCCGGCCAGCGGGCCATCGACGCCGATGTGCGCCTGGCCAGCCTTGCTGGTGGCAGCGATCTTCCAGCCGAACACGGCGTGCGGCTGCAACGCGGCCATCGCCGTTTGCACGGCATAGCCCTCGGTACGGGTGGTGGGACGGGCCTCGGCGGGAATGGCGGCGCAGCGTGCGCGGCGGGTCCAGAGGTCGAGGAGGAAGCTTGCCGCCTGTGCGGTTTGTGCAGAAGTGCTCATTGATTCTCGTTGTTGTTGGCTTGTCTCGGTAAGCAAGCTCATCGGATGACAGGGCAGGGCGTTCGCTGGTACGCAAGCGTCGGCTGCCATCCCTCCAGCGCCAGGTTTGGCGCGCGCAGTGCGCTACTGGTATGATGACCGGCTGTGCGCGAATCATGCCAGCGGTCCAATGAGCAGTCAACGAGAAACCACTATGGAAGCAGTCCGTCCTGCAGCACCCATCGTCCGCCGCAAGCTGGGGCAGGAGGTGCAAGAACGCCTGTTGTCCGACATCCGTGCCGGTACCTACCCGGTCGGGACGCTGCTGCCTTCCGAACGTGAACTGATGGCGCAACTCGGCGTCGGTCGCCCGGCCGTGCGCGAAGGTTTGCAGGCGCTGGAGCGCATGGGCCTGATCTCCATCGTCCACGGCGAGGGCGCGCGCGTCAAACCCTTGTCGGCCGAGTCGGTGATTTCGCAAATCTCGCAGACGGCTGTTCATCTGCTGGCCGGCAACAGCGAACTGCTCGAACACCTGAAGGAAGCGCGACTCGCTTTCGAAGTGGCGATGGCGCGCGCCGCGGCGACGCGTGCGACTGCGGAAGACATCGCGATGCTCCGTTCGGTACTGGAAGAGCACCGTGCAAGCCTCGGCGATACGGCGCGCTTTGTCGAGACCGATATGGCTTTTCATCGCGCGATTGCCAGCGTATCGGGCAACCCGGTTTACATGGCCGTGTCGCAGGCACTGCTGCAATGGCTGCAGAATTTCTATGAAGACGTGGTGCGCTCGCCCAGCGGCACCGAGAAGGTCACGCTCGACGAGCACACGCGCCTGTTCGACTGCATCGCGCGCCATGACCCGGAGGGCGTCGAGAAAGCCGTGCGCGACCACCTGACGCGCGCGCACGAACTCTATCGCGTCGATCCCTGACGCGCTGAGTCCTCTCCCAACGCTTCAGCGCTTCGGCGCTTCACTCGCCCTTCGTCGCCCGCTTCAATGGCAACTGGCTCTGCTTGAGTCGCCGCAGCACGAAGCTCGACTTGCTGTTGCGGATGCCGGGGATCTTGTACAGCCGCTCGCGCAGGAAGCGTTCATAACCGCGCGTGCCCTCGACCGCGACCCGGATGTAGTAGTCATAGTCGCCCGACACCAGGAAGGCTTCCAGCACTTCCGGTATGCCTTCGAGTGCCTGCCCGAACTCGAACAGCGCTTCATCGGAATGGCTGTCGATGGTCACATGCAGGATCACGGTCTCGGTCAGGCCGATCTTCTCCGGGTTGATGCGCACCGAGTAGCCCTCGATGACGCCGGCTTCTTCCATGCGACGGATCCGGTTCCAGCACGGGGAGGAGGTGAGGCCTACCTGCTTGCCCAGTTCCTGCAGGCTGATGCGCGCATCCTTTTGCAGGGCTTCGAGGATGGCGAGGTCGAATTTGTCGAGTTCCATTTCGCTAAAATCGGTATTTTTAGATGGATTTTCTGAATTCTCGGCTTTTTTACGAAAAATCGAAAGCCTTTTCTGCGGCGAAATCAGTACATTCTTGGCATGAATACTGTTTCCGACCTGCCGCTGTCCTCCCGATCCCTATACCCGACGCCTGACGCTCCCGCGGCGGGCGGGGCTGACGTCGCCCAAGCGCCAAATGGTGCGACGGTGCTGATTCGCACCTTGCTCGACCTCGGCGTGGATACGGTATTCGGCTATCCCGGCGGTGCGGTGCTGCCGCTGTACGACGCGCTGCATGGCGAGCCGCGGCTGCGCCATGTGCTGGTGCGCCATGAGCAGGCGGCCGTGCATGCGGCGCAGGGCTATGCACGCACCACCGGCAAGGTCGGCGTCGTGTTCGTCACCTCCGGCCCCGGCATGAGCAACACCACCACCGGCCTGCTGGACTCGATGTGCGACTCCGTGCCCGTGCTGTGCGTCAGCGGTCAGGTGTCGACCGCCGTCATCGGCACCGACGCCTTCCAGGAGTGCGATGCACTCGGCATCTCGCGCACCATCACCAAATGGAATACGCAGCTGCGCGATGCAGCCGCTGTCGAAGCGACCGTGCGCCACGCGTATGCAACCGCCATCGGCGGCCGTCCGGGCCCGGTGCTGGTCGACTTCCCGAAAGACATACAGCTGACCCCGGTCACCGGCAGCAAGCCTTACCAGCCGCAGGGCGCGGAGCTGGCCGTGGTCGAAGCCGCCAAAGCGGCGGAAGCCGCACGCGCCGCAGCAAAGAGCGATGCCGCTGCGATGGCTGCAGCGGTGAACGCCCTCTGCACGGCGAGCCGCCCGGTGATCTACGGCGGCGGTGGCCTGATCAACTCGGGCCGCGACGCTTGCGAGCTGTTCCGCCAGTTGGTCGAAGCCAGCGGCGCGCCTTGCACGCTGACCCTGATGGGCCTCGGCGCCTTCCCGGCGTCCAGCCAGCAATGGCTGGGCATGCTCGGCATGCACGGCACGCTGGAAGCCAACCTCGCGATGCATCATGCCGACCTCGTGGTCTGCATCGGCGCGCGCTTCGACGACCGCGTCACCAGCCGCCTGTCCGATTTCTGCCCCAACGCCAAATTCCTGCATGTTGATATCGACCCGCGCTCGATCCACAAGATCGTCAAGGCTGACTATCCGCTGCTCGGCGACTGCGCCGAGATGCTTAAGGGCCTGCTGGCGGGCGTACAGGAGAAGAAGCCGGACGCAACCCGTCTGGCCGACTGGTGGCAGCAGATCGACGGCTGGCGCGCACAGCAGTCGCTGGCCTTCAAGGACACGACGGATGCGATCGTGCCGCAGGCACTGGTGAGCCGCCTGAACGCGCAGCTGAAGGACAAGGACGTCATCGTGTCGACCGACGTCGGCCAGCACCAGATGTGGGCGGCGCAGTACATCCACTTCGACGAGCCGATGCGCTGGCTGACCTCGGGCGGCGCCGGCACCATGGGCTACGGTTTGCCAGCTGCGATCGGCGCGCAGATCGCGCACCCCGACAAGACCGTGGTCTGCGTCACCGGCGATGCATCGATACAGATGAACATCCAGGAGCTGTCGACCGCGATGCAGCACCGCACGCCGGTGAAAGTCATCCTCGCGAACAACGGCTTCATGGGCATGGTGCGCCAGTGGCAGGAGCTGATCCACGGCGGCCGCTACAGCCATAGCTATACCGAGGCGCTGCCGGACTTCGTGGCTGTCGCGCGCGGCTTCGGCTGGCAGGCGCGCACCGTCGAGCGCCGTGAAGAACTCGACGAAGCCATCGCCGAATGCCTGGCCAGCGAGGGTCCGTATTTTCTGGACGTGCATGTGAAGGCGGAGGAAAATTGTTTCCCGATGATCCCGGCCGGTGCCGGCCATCAGGAAGTGATGTTGGGCAACGGAAAATGATCGTCAGCGCCCATAGCGCAGCCCAAGTGCAGGACACGCGGGCGGCGACGGGCGAATCGCGTTAAAAATCGCGAAGGCAAGACAATCGTAGAACGCCAGCGCAGAAAACCAGCGCAGTACAAGATTCAAACGAAGTACAAGAAGCAAACGAAGTACAAGAAGCAAACGTACTACCCACGTCAAACCGAATTCTGCAGGGGTTCATCAAGAAGAAGAACACCAGAAGAAGAAGTACAACGCCGCTACCGCGGCATGGCGACTGATGGCTGAGGCCTGCCTTACCGGGCAAGACTGAAGCAGAAGCGCTCACTGAATACCATTTGGGAGAGACAAGATGCACACCGAAACCCGCCCGGCGGGTGCCGAGGCCATGGCCGCCGGTACCACCGACGCTGTTGCGAACACCGCCGCCTCCGCTGCCACCAGCGCGAGCAACCTGCCTGCCAAGCCTGCCACCAAGGCCACCGGCATCGTCCGTCCGGAAGTCACGCTCGACGACAAATACACCGCCACGCAAGGCAAGATCTACCTGTCCGGCATCCAGGCGCTGGTCCGCCTGCCGATGCTGCAGCACCTGCGCGATGCGGCGGCTGGCCTGAACACGGCGGGCTTCATCTCCGGCTATCGCGGCTCGCCGCTGGGCATGCTGGACGAGGCGCTGTGGAAAGCGGAAAAGCATCTTGATCGCCACCATGTGAAGTTTGTCCCCGGCGTCAACGAAGACCTCGCGGCCACCGCCGTCTGGGGCACGCAGACTGTGGACCTCGTTGGCCCCGCCAAATACGACGGCGTGTTCTCGCTGTGGTACGGCAAGGGCCCGGGCGTGGACCGCTGCGGTGACGTGTTCAAGCACATGAACCATGCCGGCACTGCCAAGCACGGCGGCGTGCTGCTGGTGGCGGGTGACGATCACGGCGCGTACTCGTCGACGCTGCCGCACCAGTCGGACCACCTGTTCTCGGCCTGCATGATCCCGGTGCTTTATCCGTGCAATGTGCAGGAATACCTGGACCTCGGCCTGCATGCGTGGGCGATGTCGCGCTACTCCGGTTGCGCGGTTGGCTTCAAGGCGCTGGCCGATACCGTCGAGTCCACCGCATCGGTCGACGCCGACCCGTTCCGCCTGAAAATCAGCTATCCGGAAGATTTCGTGATGCCCGAAGGCGGGCTCAACACCCGGCTGTCCACCGACACGCTGGGCGTGCAGGCGCGCAAGCAGGAAGCGCTGATGCAGGACTACAAGATCTACGCGGCGATGGCCTATGCCCGCGCCAACAAGCTTAACCACACCACCATTGACAGCCCGAAGGCCAAGCTGGGCATCATCGCGTCCGGCAAGTCCTACCTCGACGTGCTGGAAGCGCTGGAAGAGCTGGGCATCGATGAAGCGATGGCTGCCGACATCGGCATCCGCCTGTACAAGGTCGCGATGGTGTGGCCGCTGGAACCCGAGGGCGTGCGCGAGTTCGCGCAAGGCCTCGATGAAATCCTCGTCGTCGAAGAGAAGCGCCAGGTCGTCGAATACCAGCTGAAAGAGCAGCTGTACAACTGGCGCGAGGACGTGCGCCCGCGCGTGATCGGCAAGTTCGACGAGAAGGGCGAATGGGCCGGCCATCCGCGCGGCGACTGGCTGCTGTCGGCCAAGGCCGATTTCTCGGTCGCGCAAATTGCGCGCGTGATCGCATCGCGCATCGCGCGCTTCCACACCAGTGACCTGATCAAGGCGCGCCTGACATTCCTCGAAGCGAAAGAGCAGGTGCTGAACCGCGCGGTGAACACGCCGCCGCGTCCGGCCTGGTATTGCTCGGGCTGCCCGCACAACACGTCGACCAAGGTCCCGGAAGGCAGCCTTGCGCTGGCCGGCATCGGCTGCCACGTGATGGCCACCGCCATCTACCCGGAGCATAACCGCCTGACCCCCCACATGGGCGGCGAGGGCGCGCCGTGGATCGGCCAGTCGGCCTTCTCGCAAGTGCCGCATGTGTTCCAGAACCTCGGTGACGGCACCTATTTCCACTCCGGTTATCTGGCCATCCGCGCAGCTGTCGCGTCCAAGGCCAACATGACCTACAAGATCCTGTACAACGACGCCGTCGCGATGACCGGCGGCCAGCCGGTCGACGGCACGCTGACCGTGCACCAGATCGCGAACCAGATGGCGGCCGAAGGCGTGAAGCGCATTGCGCTGGTGACCGAAGACTTGTCGCGCTACACCGATCGTTCGGGTCTTCCGTCCATCATCACCATCCATGACCGCAAGGACATGGATGCCGTGCAGCGCGAGCTGCGCGAAGTGAAGGGCGTGTCGGTGCTGATCTATGACCAGGTCTGCGCAGCCGAGAAGCGCCGTCGCCGCAAGAAGAAGGAATTCCCGGATCCGCCGCAGCGCATGTTCATCAACGACGCCGTCTGCGAAGGCTGCGGCGATTGCGGTACCCAATCCAACTGCACGTCCATCATGCCGCTCGAGACCGAGTTCGGCCGCAAGCGCGTGATCGACCAGTCCACCTGCAACAAGGACTATTCGTGTGTGAAGGGCTTCTGCCCGAGCTTCGTCACCGTCACCGGCGGCACCCCGCGCAAGGCCAAGGTCGCGCGCGCCACCGACGACAGTTTCGCCGCGCTACCCGAGCCCGTGCATGCGAGCTGCGAGCATCCGTACAACATCCTGATCAACGGTATCGGCGGCACCGGCGTCATCACCATCGGCGCGCTGCTGGGCATGGCCGGCCACCTGGAAGGCAAGGGCGTGTCGGTGCTGGACATGACCGGCATGTCGCAGAAGAACGGTTCGGTGACCTCGCACGTGCGCATCGCGCCGACGCCGGAAGCCATTCGTGCGCAGCGCATTGCCACCGGCGAGGCCGACCTCGTGCTCGGCTGCGACATGCTGACCGCTGGTGCGCAGGACGCGATCGGCAAGATGCGTCCGGGCCGCACACACGCAGTGATCAACACGCATGAGCAGCCGACCGGCCACTTCGCGCAGCAGCGCGACTGGCAGTATCCGGTCGACGATGTGGAAGCGCTGATCGCCGAATCCGTCGGCGGTAATGTCGATTACGTGGACGCGACCCGCTTGGCGACAGCGCTGATGGGCGACTCGATCGCCGCCAACCTGTTCATGCTGGGCTACGCGTACCAGAAGGGCTTCTTGCCGCTGTCGGAAGCCGCGATCCTGCGCGCGATCGAACTCAACGGTGTTGCGATCGACGCCAACCAGCGCGCCTTCCGCTGGGGCCGCCGCGCTGCATTCGACCTGAAGGCTGTCGAGCGTGCCGCCGCACCGGCGCAGTCGGTGACGATCCAGATGCCGGAATCGCTGGCGACCCTGGTCAAGCGCCGCGTCGAATTCCTCACCGGCTACCAGAATGCGGCCTATGCAGCGCAGTACGCGGCGCTGGTGGATGAAGTGAAGGCCGCCGAAGCGAAGCTGGGCAAGACCGACAAGCTGGCCAAGGCGGTGGCGAACTCGCTGTTCAAGCTGATGGCCTACAAGGACGAGTATGAAGTCGCTCGCCTGTACACCGACAGCAAGTTCACCGAAAAGCTGGAACAGCAGTTCGAAGGCAAGCTGACACTGAAGTTCAACCTTGCGCCGCCGCTGCTGTCGAAGAAGGACAGCAAGGGGCACCTGGTCAAGGCTGAGTACGGTTCATGGATGTTCAAGGCCTTCGCGGTGCTGGCCCGCTTCAAGGGGCTGCGTGGCACGTCCTTCGACCCGTTCGGCTGGACTGCCGAGCGCAAGATGGAGCGACAGCTGATCGTCGACTACCGTGAACTGGTGAAGTCGCTGCTGGCCACGCTGGATGCGGACAAGCTGGCACTGGCCACCGAGATCGCAGCGATGCCGATGCAGGTGCGCGGCTTCGGCCATGTGAAGGAGGCGGCGGTGGCGCGTTACCGTGCCGACCTCGAGAAGGCCTTGCAGCGTTATGTGCATGGGCAGCCGCAGGTGCCGCATGCTGCTTGATGATATGCGGGTAAGCCACTGGATCCCGGCATGCGCCGGGATGACGTTTGGAAGCCTGTAGTCCTTTGATATGTCGTCCCGGCGGATGCCGGGACCCAGTGACTTGCGCTCGCAGTAAATCGCAATAAAAAAACGCCGGACTGCTCTCGCAAGTCCGGCGTTTTTCTTTGGATGCCAGCCGCTTACTTGCCGAGCATCAGATACTCATGCGACACGATGGGCTGGATCGCCGACGTGAAGTTCGGCAGGTCCGACAGCAGGGTCACGCCTTCCGGGCTGGCCAGCGAGGCCTTCAGCGCTTCTTCATCGTCGAACCACAGTTCGGAGAAGCCATCGAAGCCCAGCAGCTTGGCCGATTCCGGCGGCAGCAGGTTCACTGAGTAACGGCGCATGTTCGGCAGCTTCTTGCACAATTCGGCGTGCACATTCAGCCAGTGGTTGGTGAACTGTTCGTAGGTCATGTCCTCGCGGCGACGGACCATGCCCAGGCGTTTGACGGCGTTCGGTTTCATTGTTGCTTCCTTGTTGCTTGTTGCGGGTTGAGTGAACAGGCAGGACAACGCGCTGGCGCTGCCGCTGCCGTAGAGCTTACTTGGTCGGCTTGGCTGCTTTGGCAGATTTGCCTGCCTTGCTTGCTTTGTCCGCCTTGACCGATTTGACCGGCTTGTCTGCCTTGCTCGCCTTGCCCGGCTTCGCTGCCTTCACCGGTTTTGCGGCTTTGGCCGGCTTGGCCGCCTTGACAGGCTTCGCTGTCGCGGCCTTCTTCACCCTGGCAGTCTTGATCGGATGCTCGGCGATGAAGGCACGGATCTCGCGCAGCGTTTCGGCCGGCTTTTCTTCAGGGACGAAGTGGCCGCAGTTCAGCGCCTTGCCGCGCACATTGGATGCGACTTCCTTCCAGTCGTTGAGGCAGTCGAACAGGCGATTGACCACGCCTTGTTTGCCCCATAGCGTCAGCACCGGCATCTTCAGCTTGCGGCGACGATCGGCGCGGTCATGCACGAGGTCGATGGTGCCTGCGGCGCGATAGTCTTCGCAGCTGGCATGGATGGCCTTCGGATCCTTGAACGCGCGCACATAAGCTTTGACAGCGGCCGGGTCGAAGGCCGACAGGTCGAGTTCGTCGCGGCCGACGCGGCCGAGGATGTTGAAGGGCACGATCCCCTGCAGCATTTTCTCCGGCAGCGGCGCCGGCTGCAGCATCTGGAACCAGTGGTAGTAGGCAGTGGCAAATTGCAGGTTGGTGCTCTCGAACATCTTCAGCGTCGGCGAGATGTCGAGCACGGTCATGGTCTGCACGCGATCGCCATGGTCCTTGGCCAGACGATGCGCGACGCGGCCGCCGCGGTCATGGCCGACCAGGTGGAATTTGTCGAAGCCGAGCTTGCTCATCACGTCGACCATGTCCTGCGCCATGGCGCGCTTCGAGTAGTTCGAGTGGTCCGGCAAGCCTTTCGGCTTGGACGAATCGCCGTAGCCGCGCAGGTCGGCAACGACCACTGTGTAATTCTTCGCCAGTTTCGGTGCGATGTCGTGCCAGCAAACCATGGTTTGCGGATAACCGTGCAGCAGCAGTACCGGTTCGCCTTCGCCCTTCATGACGGTGTTGATGGTGACGCCGCCGCTGGTGCGGATGCTTTTTTGCGTGAAGCCGGGGAAGAAGGACATGGTGTTTTCTCCGTTATTGGTATGGGATCAGTGTGCTCTCGTCAGCCCGGCGGATGGCCGGGCCTATGGAATTCGCAAAGTCGGCGTTCAGCCGCTGCGATGCGGGTTCCGCCTGCCTGTGCTGTCTGGTCGGTCTGTGTGCGCTGTCTGCCTGTGATTTCAGTCGTGAATTATCGTTGATTGCGGCCCCGGTGGCGTCGCCCGTCTTGCACCCGGCCGCGTCAGATGAAAATCCTTCCGTTGACCCGCCTGGGTGCCGCTGGCAAGATGGCACGCGCTTGCCAGTGCCTCGCTACCCGCGGGCGCTTGCGGCGAACTGAAAAAATCTACAACAAGCGAGCGAGACACATGCAAGACAAGGTCACTCAACCCGGCGCGGCCCACGAGGCCCAGGCTGGCGGAGCTTCCGGCAAATCGGGCAACTCGGCCCTGAAGGTGCTGTTTGCCAGCCTGATCGGGACCACGATCGAATACTTCGATTTTTACATCTTCGGTACAGCGGCGGTATTGGTTTTCCCTAAGCTGTTCTTTGCCGAAGCCGATCCGACCATCGCGGTGCTGCAGTCGCTGGCCACTTTTGGCCTGGCCTTCGTCGCACGACCGGTGGGCTCGGCCCTGTTCGGCCATTTTGGGGATCGCATCGGACGCAAGGCCACGCTGGTGGCCTCGCTGCTGACGATGGGCTTGTCGACCGTTTTCATCGGCTTGCTGCCGTCTTACGCATCGATCGGCATCGCCGCGCCCATCCTGCTGGCCATCCTGCGCTTTGGCCAGGGCCTGGGTCTGGGCGGCGAGTGGGGTGGTGCGGTGCTGCTGGCGACCGAGAACGCGCCGCCGGGCAAGCGCACCTGGTATGGCATGTTCCCGCAGCTGGGCGGGCCGGTCGGCTTCTTCCTGTCGGGCAGCGTGTTCCTGTACCTGACCACGCAGCTGCCGGAAGCGGACTTCCTCGACTGGGGCTGGCGCATTCCGTTCGTCTCCAGCGCGCTGCTGGTCTTCGTCGGCCTGTATGTGCGACTGAACATCACCGAGACACCGGAATTCCAGCATGTGCTCGAAAAGCATGAGCGCGTGAAGGCACCCATGATCGACGTGGTGTTCAAGCATCCGCAGCCGCTGATCCTCGGCACGCTGTCGTCGATGGGCCAGTTCGTGCTGTTCTACCTGATCACGGTCTTCACGCTGGGCTGGGCCACGTCCAAGCTCGGCTATGCGCGTCCCGACTTCCTGAAGCTGCAACTGATCTCGGTGCTGTTCTTTGCCGCGTTCATCCCGGTGTCGGCGATCCTGTCGGACAAGCACGGCCGTACTGCGGGCCTGCTGCTGGGCTCGATAGGCATCGTGATCTATGGCTTCTTCCTGGGCGCCATGCTGGGCTCGGGCAGCCCGGCGATTGTGGTGCTCGCGCTGTCGATTGGCATGGCGCTGATGGGGATGTGCTTCGGCCCGCTCGGCGGCCTCGCGTCCAGCCTGTTCCCGGCCGAGGTGCGCTACACCGGTTCCTCGCTGGCGTTCAACATGGGCGGCATCCTCGGCGCCTCGCTGGCGCCGTACGCGGCCACCTGGCTGGCGACCAACTATGGCCTGCAGTATGTCGGCCTCTACCTGTCGCTGATGTCGGTGGTCAGCGTGGTTGCCTTGCTGATGGTCAAACGCCGCTACGGCGAATGAGCCCACACTGGGGCTGATGAAACGGCTTGCCACAGGCTTCGCAATGCTGGTCTTGCTGACCGGCTGCGCAGCGGGCAAGCCGCAGCCCGATGGCAGCGTCAGCTACACCTACAGCGCCTTCGATTTTTCAGGCAAGGCGTGGAAGGCGCAGCAGCAGCGCTGCGCGCCTGACGGCAAGAAGCCGCAAGACCTCGGCACCGAGTGCGGCTTCTGGACCTGCACCAGCCGGCTAGGCTGTCAATAAATCCCGTCAGATCGGCGTAGCAGCCAGGCAGCTCAGCAGCAGCGGGCGCGGCCGCTCCTTTGCTTCTGTTCCGATTATTTACTGCGCCGGCCTGACACCTTCCCAGCCACCACCGAGCGCCTGTATCAGCGCCACGCTGGCGACTTGCCGATTGCCTTGCTGCTGCACCAGTGCGCGTCGCGCATTGAGCGCCGTGGTCTGCGCGGTCACCACTTCGAGGAAGCTCACCTGTCCTGCGCGATAGCGGTTCAATACCTGCTGCTCGGCTGCAATCGCGGAGGTCGATGCCTGTACGAGGAAAGTTTCCTGCTGCGCCAGCACGCGGGTGGCGGCCAGCTGGTCTTCGACGGACTGGAATGCGGAAAGCACGGTCTGCCGGTACTGCGCCACGGTCGCTTCATAGGCCGCTTCCGCGCCGGCGACGCGGTTCTTCACCAGCCCGGCATTGAACACCGATTGGGTCATCGCCACGCCGATCGACCACAGCGAGATCGGGTTCGACGACAGCGCCGAGATGCCGGTCGCGGCCACGCCGGTGCTCGCGCCCAGCGTGAAGGTCGGGAAGTAGGCCGAGCGCTGTATGCCTATTTGCTCATTCGCAGCCTTCACGCGCCGTTCGGCCGACGCGATATCAGGCCGGCGCTGCAGCAGCTCCGACGGGATCAGCAGCGGCACGCTCGGCACGGTCGCATTCCAGTCGGCGGCTGCCAGCGAGAAGTTGGCCGGCTGCTCGCCGATCAGCACCGCGATCGCATGCTCGAGTTGCGCGCGCGTGCGCTGCAGGCCTTCGGCCTCGGATTGCGCATTCGCGAGCTGGGTCTGCGCCTGCAGCACATCGGTCTTCGGCGCGACGCCGGCGTTGTAGCGGTTGGTCGTGATCTCCAGCACGCGCTGGTAATCGCGGATCGCATTGCCGAGCAGGCGGCGCTGCTCGTCGGTCTGGCGCAGCAGCAGGTAGTTGGTCACCAGTTCGCCTTGCGCCGACAGTGTCGCGGTCGCGAGGTCGCCGGCGCTGGCTTCGGCATTGGCTGCCGCGCTGTCGACCGCGCGCTGCAAGCGGCCCCAGACGTCCGGCTCCCAGGTGCCGCCGAGGTTGAACTGTACGTCGCGCTGCGTGGCCGAGCCCCGGCTGCGATTGACTTGTCCTGACAGCGACACCGCCGGGAACAGCGCCGCGCGCTGCTGGCCGACCACGGCGCGTGCCTGCGCATAGCTGGCAACGGCGGCGGCGATGTTCTGGTTCGATACCGCGACACTGGCAGCCAGCTTGTCGAGCATCGGGTCACCGAAGGCTTGCCACCATGCGCCGCGCTGCAGGCCATCAGCCGGTTGCGCTGCGGCCCAGCCCTCGGCTTCCTTGAATTGCGCGGACACGGGCAGGGACGTGGCCGCAGGACGCTCGTACAGCGAGACCGTGCTGCTGCAGGCGGCCAGCAAGCCGGACAGGGTGGCTGCGGCGGCGAGCGTCGTGACGGCCTTGAGGCCCTTGAAGGCCTCGAAGGTCTTCAAGCGGCATGCGCCGGCATGCGGCCGCGCATGCGCAGTCATGGGCAGGTCCATGAAGGCGACGTCGCGCCGTGCGTCAGCGCACGCGGTACGGTCAATCGTATGGGCAGGACGTATGGTTTTCATGAGGTTTGCAGTGGAGGCGACGCGGCGTTCGGATGGTGCTCGCCGTTCTGGCCGTGCTGTCCAACTTCGCCGCTATCGTAACGCGTGTCGCGCGCCAGCGCGGTTTCGCCGGGGCCGCGGCGGCGCCAGCGATCGAGCGCCACATACACGACCGGTGTCGTCAGCAGGGTCAGCAGCTGGCTCGCGATCAGTCCGCCGATGATGGCCACGCCCAGCGGCTGGCGCAGTTCCGAACCTTCGCCAAAGCCTATCGCCAGCGGCAAGGCGCCCAGCGCAGCGGCAGCAGTTGTCATCAGGATGGGGCGCAGGCGCTGCAGGCTGGCTTCGCGCACCGCCGCCAGCGGCGACAGCCCGAGCGCACGTTCGAGCTCGAGCGCGACATCGATGATCAGGATCGCATTCTTCTTCACGATGCCGAGCAACAGGAAGACACCGATCAGCGCAATGATCGAGAACTCCATGTCGAACAGCATCAGCGCGATCACGGCGCCAACGCCGGCCGACGGTATCGTCGACAGCACTGTCAGCGGATGCACCAGGCTTTCGTACAGGATGCCTAGCACGATGTAGATCGTCACGATGGCCAGCAGGATCAGCAGCGGCTGCTGGCCCTGCGATTCCTGGTAGGCCTTGGCCGTGCCCTGGAAGCTGCCGCGCACATTGGCCGGCATTGCGATCTCGGCCTCGGCTTCACGCACGGCTTGCTGCGCATCGCTCATCGAGCGGCCCTTGGCCAGCGCGAAGGACACGGTGGCCGCCAGCTCTGCATCCTGATGGCTGACGGCGGCTGCGGTGGCGCGTTCGCTGAAGCTGGCGATGGCCGACAGCGGCACCAGCGTGGTCGGCATGGTGCTGATCACCTGTCCGCTGGACGGGTCACGCGTGCCGGGATTGGGCGAGGGCACGGTGCCGCTGCCCGAGGATGCGCCGCCCACCGCGCTGCTGCTGGCCACCAGCGATGCGCCCGCGCGTGCCGGCACCCAGATGTCGGCCAGAGCCTGCGGGCTTTGCGCGAACTCGGGGCTGACGCCCATGATCACGTGGTACTGGTTCAGGTCGCCGTACAGGGTCGCGACCTGGCGCTGTCCGAAGGCGTTGTACAGCGCATTGTTCACGTCGCGCATGCTCACGCCCAGCCGCGCCGCGGCGTCGCGGTCCACGCGCACGAAGGTTTCGACGCCGTTTTCCTGCAAGTCGTTGTCGATGTCGACCAGTTCCGGCCGGCCCTTGAGTGCCTGCGCGAGCTTGTCGCTCCAGGTCTTCAGGTCTTTCAGGCTGTCACTCTTGAGCGTGTACTGCAGCGTATTCGCATCGCGCCGCGTGCCCATGCGCAAGTCCTGCACCGGCGACAGGAAGACGCCGACGCCGGTCACGCGCGAGATCTTCGGGCGCAGACGGTTCACCACGTCCTGTCCCTTTTCCGTACGCACGCCCCAGGGCTTCAGCGTGATGAACATGTAGCCGCCGCCGGGGCGGCTGCCGCCGGTGAAACCGACGACGGTATCGACCGCCGGATCCTTGCGAATGATGTCGACCAGCTGCTGCAGCTTGCCGCGCATGGCCTGGAAGGAAATGCTCTGGTCGGCCCGCAGGCCCACCGACAGCAGTCCGCTGTCCTGCTGCGGAAAGAAGCCCTTGGGTATCACCGTGAACAGCCACACGTTCAGCGCGACCACCGCGCCCAGCGACAGCAGGACCAGCCAGCGATGGGCGAGGGCGGCGTCGAGGCTGGCGGCATAGGCGGACTCGATGTGCGCATAGCCACGCGCCAGCCCGCCCTTGATGGCAAGCGACACGCGCGCGCTGCGCCGGAGCCTTGCAACAGCGCCAGTCTCGGCTCGGCCATCCGCGCCATGTTGTCCGTCCGGTCCGTCCTGCTTTGCCTGCTCACCCTGCCTGCGCAGCAGCCATGCGCACATCATCGGCGTGGTGGTCAGCGACACCAGCAGCGAGATCAACACTGCCGCTGACAGCGTGACCGCGAATTCGCGGAACAGGCGGCCCACCTGTCCGCCCATGAACAGCAGCGGGATGAAGACGGCCACCAGCGAGACGCTGATCGATACCACAGTGAAGCCGACTTCGCGCGCGCCTTTCAGCGCGGCCTCGAAGCGGTTCATGCCGGCCTCGAGATGGCGGGAGATGTTCTCCAATACGACGATGGCGTCATCCACGACAAAACCGGTCGCCACCGTCAGCGCCATCAGCGACAGGTTGTTCAGGCTGAAGCCCAGCGCATACATGACCGCAAAGGTGCCGAGCAGCGACACGATGGTGGCCACCGCCGGGATCACGGTCGCGCGCACGCTGCGCAGGAAGGCGCTCACCACCAGCACCACCAGCACCAGCGAGATCAGCAGCGTGATCTCGATCTCGTGCAGCGAGGCGCGTATCGAATAGGTGCGGTCGGAAGACACCTGCATGGTGATGTCCTGCGGCAGTTCCGCGCGCAGCTCGGGCAGCAAGTCCTTCACCGCGTCGACAGTCTCGATCACGTTGGCGCCGGGCTGGCGGTTGACCAGCACGATCACCGCAGGCTCGCCATTGAACAGGCCCAGCGTGTTCTTGTCCTCGACACTGTCGATCACTTCGGCGACGTCGGCCAGCCGCACCGGTGCGCCATTGCGCCAGGCCAGCACCAGATCAAGATAGGCAGCGGCCGACAGCACGGTGGCGCCGGTGTCGGTATAGACCTGGTAGCGCCTTTCGCCGTTTTCGATCTGGCCTTTGGGACGGTTCGCGGCGCTGGCCTGTATCGCTGCGCGCACGTCTTCCATCGCAATGCCATGCTTGTTCAGTGCGAATGGCTGCAATTGCACGCGCACCGCCGGCAGCGAGCCACCGCCCAGTTCGACTTCACCCACGCCCTTGACCTGCGACAGCTTCTGCTGCACGAGGTTGGCCACGGCTTCATAGATCTGGCCGGGGCTGCGCGTCTTCGAGGTCAGCGCCAGCACGATGACGGGTGTGTCGGCCGGATTGGACTTGCTGTAGGTGGGGTTGGATCGCAGGGACAGCGGCAGGTCGCTGCGCGAGGCATTGATCGCGGCCTGCACCTCGCGCGCGGCGGCGTCGATCTTGCGGTTCAGCTCGAACTGCAGCGACACACGCGCCGTGCCGTTGCGGCTGCTGGACGTGACTTCATTGACGCCGGGGATCGCACCCAGCCTTCGCTCCAGTGGCGATGCCACGCTGGAGGCGATGGTGGCCGGACTTGCACCCGGCAGCGAGGCCGTGACCGAGATCGCCGGATAGTCGACCTGCGGCAGCGGCGCCACCGGCAGGCCGAAGAAGGCGACCGCGCCCACCAGCGCCAGCGCAATCGTCAGCAGCGTGGTGCCGATCGGCCTTTCGATGAAGGGCCGCGACAGGTTCACTGCGACGCTCCGCTGGCGTCGTGGCCGGATTGACCGGGTTGACCAGGTTGACCGGCTGCGCCCGACGGTGCCGACAAGCCCGCGACTCGAAGGTCACTGCCGGTCGACGGTGCGTCGTCGGCTGCATGGCGGGCGCTGGCGCCGAACCAGCGGCGGCCAAGGCGGTCGAAGCCGAGGTAAATCACCGGCGTGGTGTACAGCGTCAGCAGCTGGCTGACCAGCAGTCCGCCGAAGATCGCCGTGCCCAGCGGCCGGCGCAGTTCGGCGCCATCGCCCTGGCTCAGCATCAGCGGCAGCGCGGCGAACAGCGCGGCGAAGGTGGTCATCAGGATGGGACGCAGGCGCAGCAGCGCGGCCTGTCGTATCGCGTCATGCGGTGCCTTGCCTTCGTCGCGCTCGGCGCTGATGGCGAAGTCGATCATCATGATGGCGTTCTTTTTCACGATGCCGATCAGCAGGATGATGCCGATGATGCCGATCACGCCCAGCGGCTGGCCGGCGATCATCATTGCCAGCAGCGCGCCAACGCCGGCCGACGGCAGCGTGGACAGGATCGTCAGCGGGTGGATGTAACTCTCATACAGTACGCCGAGCACGATGTACACGCAGACGATGGCGGCGAGGATCAGCCACAGCTGGTTACTGAGCGCCGCTTCATAGGCGCCGGCCGCGCCGAGGAAGTTGAGGCTGACCGCGGCCGGCAACTGGATCTCGGCGGCGGCGCGGCGCACGGCCTTCACCGCATCGCCCAGCGCATAGACGGGGGTGGCATCGAAGCCGATGGTCGCGGCCGGGAACTGACCGACGTGCGTCACTTGCAGCGGCGCCTGCTGTTCCTGCACCGCGGCGATCGAATCCAGCGAGGTCGGCTTGCCGGACGAGGTGCGCAGCGGCAGGTTGCCCAGTGCTTCCGGCGAGGCCGCGGTGCCGGGGAGGGCTTCGAGGATCACGCGGTACTGGTTGGTCTCGGTAAAGATGGTCGACACGATGCGCTGGCCGAAAGCGCTGTACAGCGCATCGTCAACTGCGGCGGCGGTCACGGCCAGCCGCGCAGCGCTGTCGCGGTCCAGCTTCACGATGACCGATGGCCCGGTCGCGCCGGCATCGGTGACGGCCGCTTGCAATGCCGGTTCCGTCTCCATCTGCTGCGCGAGCAGGCGCGCCCAGCGGTTCACAACGGCGGTGTCCGCGCCCTCGATGGCGACGCGGAAAGGCGTGGGACCGGCCTCGGCGTCGATGGTCAGGTCTTGGGTCGGCTGCAGGTAAACCGTGATGCCGGGCACGCGCGATGCGCGTTCGCGCAAACGATCCATGATCTGCTGCTGGTCATTGCCGAGGCGGCTGCGGTCGCGCTTCAGGTTCACCAGCATGCTGCCGGTATGCAGCATCGCATTCTCGTTCACGCCGACGCCGACCTGCGAGGACAGCGACGAGACATCCGGGTCTTGCAGGAACTCGCGCGCGACGGCCTGCTGCAGCTCGCTCATGCGCGCATAGGAAATGCCGTTGGCCGCCTCGACCCGCACCTGCAGCTGGCCGGTGTCCTGCACCGGGAACAGGCCCTTGGGAATCGCGAGGTACAGCAGTACTGTCAGGGCCAGCGTCAGCGCTGCAACCAGCAGCGTCAGGCCCTGCCGGGCCAGCACCCAGTCCAGCGTCTGCGCATAGCCGTCGCGCAGGCTGTCGAAGCGACACTGCAGCCAGTCGCCGTAGCGGGTGTGCGGCATGTCCTTTTCCGCGCGCAGCCAGCGGCCCGACATCATCGGCACCAGCGTCAGCGATACCACGGCAGAGATCAGGATCGTGATCGCCAGCGTGGCCGCGAACTCGCGGAACAGGCGGCCGACGATGTCGCTCATGAACAGCAGCGGGATCAGCACCGCGATCAATGACAGCGTCAGAGACACGATGGTGAAACCGATCTCGCCTGCGCCTTTCAGCGCCGCCTGCAAGGGCGGCATGCCTTCTTCGAGATGGCGGGAGATGTTCTCGGACATGACTATCGCATCATCAACCACGAAACCAGTCGCAATCGTCAATGCCATCAGCGACAGGTTGTTCAGGCTGTAGCCCATCAGGTACATCGCACCCAGCGTACCGATCAGCGAGATCGGTACCGCCATGCTGGCGATGATGGTCGCGCGGCCGTTGTGCAGGAAGATCAGGATGGCCAGCACCACCAGCGCCACCGCCAGCAGCAGCTCGGTGGCCACATGGTTGACGGACGAGCGTATGCCGGCGGTGCGGTCGCTCAGCACGTCAATCGAGATCGCCGCCGGCATCGCGGCCTGCAGTTCGGGCAGGCGGCGCTTGATCGCATCGACGGTCTCGATCACGTTCGCGCCCGGCTGGCGCTGCACGTTCAGGATCACGGCCGGCTTCAGGTTGGCCCAGGCACCGAGACGCACGTTCTCGGCCGCCTGCACGACATTGGCCACGTCGGCAAGACGCACCGGCGCGCCGTTCTTGTAGGCGACGACCAGCTGCTTGTACTGATCGATTGACGACAGCTGGTCATTCGCATTGATGGACCAGAAGCGGGTCGGGCCGTCGAAATTGCCCTTGGCGGTGTTCGAGTTCGCGGTGGTGATCGCGGTGCGCAGGCTGTCGAGGCCGAGGCCGGCCGAGGCCAGCGCACGCGGGTTGGCCTGGATGCGGATCGCCGGCTTCTGCCCGCCGCTCAATGACACCAGGCCCACGCCGGGCACCTGGCTGATCTTCAGCGCGAGTCGCGTGTTGGCGATGTCCTGCACTTCGGTCAGCGGCAGCGTGTCGGAGGTCAGCGCCAGCGTCAGTACGGGCGCGTCGGCGGGATTGATCTTTGCGTAGGTGGGGGGCGTGGGCAGGTCGGCCGGCAGCAGCGTGGTAGCGGCGTTGATCGCGGCCTGCACTTCCTGCTCGGCCACGTCCAGTGGGATGCCGAGGCTGAATTGCAGCGTGACGCTGGAGATGCCGGCGGCCGACGACGAACTCATGCGCTTGAGTCCCGCCATCTGGCCGAACTGGCGTTCCAGCGGCGCGGTCAGGGTCTGGCTGATGACTTCAGGGCTGGCACCCGGATAGGCGGCGCGCACCTGGATGGTGGGGAAGTCGACTTGCGGCAAGGCCGACAGCGGCAGGAAGCGCAATGCGACCAGACCGGCCAGCACGATCGCCACCATCAGCAGCGCGGTCGCGACCGGCCGCAGGATGAAGGGGCGAGAGAGGATCATTCGCCGCTCTTGTCGCCGCCTTGCTGGCGCTTGCGCTGCCAGCGTTCGCCGTCGGCTTTCGGCGCGTCCGATGCGCCGGCCGGACGCGCGCCAGACTCTGCCGGGCTACCGTCGGTACGGCGTTCGCCGTGAGCTTCAGGACGACCTTCGGGGCGGCCGCCGCCGCGCTTGCGTTCGATGCCGCCGCCGTTGCCCTCGCCACCCGGTCCGCCCGGACCACCAGCGCCGCGGCCTTCACCCGGCAGGCGCACCTTCGCGCCATCGGCGAGGCGATCCGCGCCCTCGGTAATCACCTGTTCGCCCGGCTCCAGGCCCGACATCACCTGCACCTTGTCGGCGGCGGACAGGCCGGTCTTCACGTTGCGCACGGCCACGGTCTTGCTGGCGGCATCGAGGACGTAGACGAACTCGGTGCCGGCACCGCGGCGGATCGCCGATACCGGCACGGCAATCGCATTCTCGACCGAGCGCAGGTTCACGCGCACGTTGACGAACTGGTTCGGGAACAGCGTGCCCTTCGCATTGTCGAAGCGGGCCTTCGCGCGCACGGTGCCGGTTTGCGGATCGACCTGGTTGTCGAGCGCGAGGAAGCGGCCGCTGGCCAGTTCGTTCGCGCGTGCACGGTCGAGCGCGATCACGTTCGGCGCACGGCTGCCGGACAGCGCCGCGCGCAGTTCGGGGATGCGGTCTTGCGGCAGCGTGAAGGCGACATCGATCGGCGACACCTGGGTGATGGTGACGATGCCGTTCGCATCGCCGGGGCCGACCAGGTTGCCGATGTCAACCGTACGCAGGCCGATGCGGCCCGAGATCGGCGCCGCGATGCGGCTGAATTCGAGGTTGAGCTTCGCGCTGCGCTCGGCGGCGCGGTCGACGTTGACCGTGCCTTCCAGTTGCTTCACCAGTGCGGCCTGGCTGTCGACCTCCTGCCGGGCGATCGAGTCCTGCGCGAGCAGCGTGCGGTAGCGCGCCTCGGTGACGCGCGCATTTTCCAGTTGTGCCTCATCGCGGCGCAGCTGGCCGGTGGCCTGCATCAGCACGATCTCGAACGGGCGCGGGTCGATCACGGCCAGCAGCTGGCCTTTCTGCACCATCTGGCCCTCGGAGAACAGTACTTGCTGGATCACGCCGGACACTTGCGCGCGCACGGCCGACGTCGCCACCGGGGTCACGGTGCCCAGCGCTTCGAGCACGACCGGGAAGGCCCGCTTCTCGGCAGTCGCTACGCCGACCGTTACCGGCGGGCGACGCGAGCCACGGTCGCCGTCACCATTGGCGGCACGTTTGGCCATCACGTACCAGACCAGTGCGCCGACGGCGGCCGCCAGCAGCAGCGCGATCAGGATGGGTACGAGCGGCGATCGCTTGGCGGGGCGGGCTGGGGGCGGGGTGTTGACCATGGGGAGGCGGTGGGGTGCTGGCTGTGGCGTCGTTGTTATGGTGCCGGGACCGCGCCGTATGCGGCATCGCATACGGCTTGGGCCCTGTGCATGGGGCGCATTTTCGCAGGACGCAAGCTTACCTGATTTGGGGTTTCCGTTTTTTTACAGGGTTTCACGTTGCCGCGGCCTTGCGTCCGGGGCAGGGGGCGGGGCCGAAGCCGGAGGGGCGGGCAATCCGTGTTGCCGGCTGCCGCGGCTGTGACGGTTTCGGCCTACCACTGTGCTGCGCAATAAATAATGGCCGGGAAGCTCGCCAGCCACGCCCAGAAGAAGCGGTTCAGGCCGAAATAGCGGAATACCAGGTAATGGAACAGTGCCGCCACTGCGCAGAACACGGCCGCGATGCGCGGGCCGGCCAGTGCGAACGGGAACAGGCTTTCCCAGATGATGAAGGCCCATGAGCAGGCGATCGCGACCGGCAGGCTGCGATAGGCGCTGTCGGCCGGCAGCGGGCCGTGCAGGCCGCCGTCAAGAAAGTAGACCAGCGCGCGGCCATTGCGCCATTCGCGCGTGACCAGCTTGATTGCGCCGGAGATGAAGTAGGAGGTGAGCGCGTGGATCGCGATGTACCAGAGCCCGGCCTTCCAGGCCAGCACCGGGCCGACCCACGGTGCGGCGACGTGGGCCGCCAGCAAGCCGGTCAGCACCACGACCGTCATGAAGTCGCTGCCGCCATTGAAGGCGCCGCGCCAGCGGATCAGGATCAGCAGGGTGCTGGCGAACAGCAACAGCGCGCTGGCCAGGCTGCTGCCCCACAGCAGGCTGGCGGCGGCGGCCAGCCGCACCAGCAGGTGGACGCGATGTACGTCGGGGCGATACAGCAGGTCGAACAGGCGGCGCAGCGGTGCCGATGCATGGGCGACGTCGCCGCGCTGCACCGACCAGGCCCACAGGCCGCCGGGCGCCTGCACCCCTTGCAGCCGCAGGAATTCGAGGGTCTGGATCAACAGGCTGAGGCCCAGCAGGCATTCGAGTGCGCGCGCGGCGAGGTAGAGGCTGTTCATGCCGCGTCCTCGGGTGAATTGTGCGACATGGGGGAAGACGGCGAGGGGGAAGACGGCGAGGGGGAAGAGAAGGAGGAGGACGCAGACGCAGGCGCAGATGCAGCCGTTGCCTTTGTCAATGGCATGGCCAGCATCGGCGACGTGAGGATGGCCATGTCGTCGGTCGGCACCTGCAGCGGCGGCACCAGCCGCAGCTGGAACTGGTAATGCGTGCAGGGCTCGCCGCGCGCGTCGATCAGCTCGCGCGCAAGACGGTCGGCCATCTGGTAAGTGACCAGCTCGCGCACATCGCGGCCGTCGGCCAGCGTCTGCACGTCGAAACTCAGGTGGTCGACCAGGTTCTGGTTGGCCAGCATCAGGTTGTTTCTCGGGTTGTGGACGAGATTGGCAAGCTTGAACGGCGCGCGCGGCATGAACATCGTCCAGTCGCTCCAGTGCCCGTCGGCGGTCGCAGTGCGCGTGAACAGCCGCGGCTGTGCGCCGAAGCCATGATAGAAGCGCCAGTTCGGGAAGAAGCTGCGCAGCAGGAACAGCCAGGGCCCGGCAATCACCCGACCGCGCCGGCGCAGGCTGGCAACCAGGAACACGAAGTACGCGGCCAGCAAAATCAGGCTCAGGGTCTGGATGGTGGTCACGTCGAATCAGCCGGGCATCGCTTGAGGTGGGTCAATGAAACTTGCATTAGAGAAAGTTTAACAGCCCAGTTTCGGGACGTTCATCGGGGGTGGTGGATTACACTAGCGCCCATTGCAATTGGAGGTTTCAATGGATTGGGCGACGATCGAGACACGCCACTGGGTTTTGCTGGTTTTCATCGCATCCGCGCTGTATGCGCATTTGCGCGGCACCGTGCGTTTCGGGCTGGTGCGCGCGCTGACGGATTTCACGGTGCTGATCGCGCCGGTGAATGCGCTGATGTATTTGTTCTCGCGCACCCGGCGTTCGGCCTACATCGACCAGGCCGATTTCCCGGAGCTCGAGCCGCTGCGCGCGCACTGGCAGGAAATCCGCGATGAAGCCATGGCGCTGGCCGACGCCGGCCAGATCCGCGCAGCGTCGGGTTACAACGATGTCGGCTTCAACTCGTTCTTTCGCACCGGCTGGAAGCGCTTCTACCTGACCTGGTATGGCAAGGAGCTGCCGTCGGCGCAGGAACAATGCCCGAAGACGATGGCGCTGCTCAAGCAGATCCCGACCATCAAGGCCGCGATGTTTGCGTCGCTGCCGCCGGGCGCGACGCTGGTGCGCCACCGTGATCCGTATGCGGGCTCGCTGCGCTACCACCTCGGGCTGGTGACGCCGAACGACCCGGGCTGCTTCATCGAAGTCGATGGCCAGCGCTATCACTGGAAGGATGGCGAGGCCGTGATGTTCGACGAGACCTTCATCCACCATGCGGCCAACACTACCGAGCAGCAGCGCGTGGTGCTGTTCTGCGATGTCGAGCGCCCGTTGTGGGGCGCGCCGGTGCGCTGGTTCAACCGACTGTTCGGCAAGTACGTGGTGGCGGCAGCTGCATCGGAAAACGTCGAAGGCGAGGGCGTGGGAGGGCTGAACAAGTTCTTCAGCGTGTTCTACAAGGTGCGTCTGCAGTCGAAGAAGCTGAAGGCCCACAACCGCTTCCTGTATTACCTGACCAAGTGGATGGCCATCCTCGGCTTGCTGTGGCTGATCTTCTGGTAAGCGCCTGCCCGGCCGGCCTTGCCCCGCATTTCACGTTTGAATTTCACGCTTGAAAATCAAGGGCTTGCGTGAGGTTGCTCATTTACAATATTTCCGGAACGGAGTAGATTCTGAGGGTCATCGCCTACCCGTTCCGGCATGTCCCTGTCCTGTCGCCCGACCGTTTCGCTGCTGAGTGTTGTGCTTGTCGCTGCCCTTGCCGGCTGTGCGACCGAATCCGAACTGACGGCGATCCGCCTTGACCGCAGCAACCCCAGGTACGCATCCGACGCCTGCCAGCGCAGCATTGCGGGCAGCAGCGTGCATGTGGACTTGAAGAACGCCAGCATGATCGCATCGCCGGCCCTGATCCTGATGAGCGGCGGCTTGCTGTTGCCGGTGGTGGCCGCCAACGCGGCGATGGATTATGCGGACCGCACGGATGCCTCGAACATGTCGACGCGCTGCGGCGGCAAGGGCAAGACCCAGGCCGAGATCGTCGAGAGCGTATCGACGCGTGCCGCGATCGGTGTCGCCGCCAATGTCGTTCCCATTCCTTTACCTGCATCGAAATGACTTGCAAACGTTTTCTGGCTGGCCTGATGCTGCTCGCTGCAGGCGCTACCCAGTCCGCCCGGGCCGAATGGACCTCGGTGTCGCGCCACAACAATGGCGAATTCTTCATCGACCGCTCGACCATCAAGGTCAAGGGCGCGCAGCGCGAAGTCTGGAGCATGATGAATTACAGCCATCCGCAGCTCAGTCGCAGCGGGCAGGTGTACCGCTCGACCAAGGCCATGCTGCAGGTCGAATGCGAGACCCGCTACGCGCGCGCCATCCACATGTCCTTCTTCACCGAGCTGCAGTTGCGCGGCAATGAGTTCGGCAAGATGGGTTCGCTGCCGCCGTGGGAAAAAGTGCCGCAGGATTCGGCGATGCGCGAGATTCTCGACCTCGTCTGCAAGGCATGAGCCGGCAGTGCGTCAACCTGTCGATGCGACCGATGCGGCAGCTTCGGAATCTGAATCTGCAATCGCATCTGCACCTGCAATCGCATCTGCATCTGCAATTGCCTTTGCATCTGAAGCTGCAGCGACCATCTCGATTGAAAACGAAGCACGATGAGCAAGCGTGACACCACGGGCGGGCTGCGCTGGCACTGGCGCGCCTTACTGCAGCGCCGGCGCTGGGCGGCCACCTCCGCGCAGATTGCCGACTGGCTGGACGGCACACAACCGGCATCGACGCAGCTGCTGCTGATCGGCGGCAGCGCCGGCTGGATGATGTCGTCGCGCTGGCTGCAGCGCTTCTCGGAAATCATTCTGGTCGATATCGACCCCTGGGCGCCGCGCCTGTTCCGCGTCAACCACGGGCGCGCGCTGCGCGCGTCGGGCACCGCGCTGCGCTTCATCGAGGCCGATGGCCTGCAGCAGCTGGAAGCACTGCTTGCGCAATTCCCGCAAGTCTCGCTGTTCTTCGACAACGTGCTCGGCCAGCACCTGTATCGGGTGCGCGAGATCGAGCGCGCCGAGGCAGAGCTCGACCGCATCGCCTTGCGCCTGCATGGCCGCGACTGGGGCAGCGTGCATGACCTGTTCTCGGGGCCGGTCGATGCGTTGAAGCAGCCGGTACAGCCGGTGCTTTCTTTTGATGCGCAGCGCGATGCGAAGGGGCTGGTGGTCGACGGACTGCGCGACACGCCCTTGCACAAGCGGCTGCTGGCGCAGGTGGGCGGCGTCAATGAATGGATGGACCATGTGACCTCGGGCGTCTTCCCGGCCGGGATCCCGAGCCGCCTGATCGCGTGGCCCTTCCTGCCCCACTATGCGCATTGGCTGCAGGCCGGCTGGGTCGCGGCCTAAAGTTTTTTCATTCGTCGTCGATTTCCGAGTACCGTTAGAATTTCCGCGAAATGGCCATCGGCAGGCGCTGTGTGGCGCCCGTTATTGTTGAGGAAAGCATGAGTTCATCCGTCCGTCGTTCCCTGAGCCGCCCGCTGTTGGGCGCGCTGCTGGCCGCCGTGTTCGTCGCGCCTGTCCCTTCCGTTGCGGGAGGCGACAGCCATGCACCGGCGCCCGCTGTCCAGCGTCCGCCGTCGCCCGGCGCCGACCACAAGACCAAGGTCGGTCACTGGGAATACGACGGTGAATTCGGCCCGACCAAATGGAACGAAGTCGATCCGGCGTTCAAGACCTGCGCGGTGGGCAAGCGCCAGTCGCCGATCAACATCGATACCCGCGAAGCCGAGAAGGGCGGTCTCAAGCCCATACAGTTCAGCTACAACGCCGGCCCGGCCGAGATCGTCAACAACGGCCATACCATCCAGGTCAACCTCGAGAATTCGGGCACCGCTCGCTTCGACGGCCTCGAGTACCGTCTGGTGCAGTTCCACTTCCATACGCCCAGCGAAGAAAAGATCGACAGCATGGCGCAGCACATGGTCGCGCACCTGGTGCACCGTGCCGGCGATACCAAGCTGGCGGTGGTGGCAGTGATGTTCAAGCTGGGCAAGGAGAACAAGGCGCTCAAGCCCATCTTCGACAGCCTGCCGCAACGCGAAGGCCAGAAGGCCCGGCTCAATGAATTCAACCCGGCCGACATCCTGCCGGGCGATCCCACGTATTTCGCGTACACCGGGTCGCTGACCACGCCGCCCTGTACCGAAGACGTGAAGTGGCATGTGATGCAGACGCCGATGGTGATCTCGTATGCGCAGCTGGCCGCGTTCAAGAAGCTGTACAAGATGAATGCGCGACCGGTGCAACCCCTGAACGGGCGTCGGGTGCAGGTCTACGTGCAGCAGTAATCACGCACGCCTGCCGCACGCAGACGTTCGCCATCCTGAGCGGACAGAAAACACAAAAGGGCGCTGCGGCGCCCTTTGTCTTGTGGGGTTCGGAGCAGGACGGCGAGAACGATGCGCCGCTTGCTGCTTCAGATTCGGTCCAGCGACTGGTGCAGCTTCAGGATCTTTTCCTTCAGCTCGGGGCTGGCGTCGACGATCGCGGGTTGCGTACCGAGCTGGCGGCGCGCGGCCTGTGCCGATTCCTGCGACGCGGCCTGTGGGATGGCAACGGGTGCAGGGCGCAGCACCACCAGCAGCGTCAGCACGATGCTGGCCACGGCCCACATCACCCACACGCTGCCGGCCGGTATGTCGGCCATCTGCGTCATTGCGCCGAAGGCCGACAGCCAGGCCGACCAGTCGATGCGCAGCCACCACAGCACGTTGCCCTGTGCCTTGCAGGTCAGCACGAAGGCAATGACAAACAACAGCCAGTTCAGTGCCAGCAGCAGGGCGGGCAAGCGGGAGAGCTTTTTCATCGCAGGTGGCTTCGCAGGTGACTTCGCAATTGGCAACGCAATTGGCATCGCATGGTGTGCAGCGCTGTGTGCGTCAGGCCTTGAGGGCGGCCGTCAGTTTTTCGCTCAGCGATTCGGCGATCTGCATGCGCAGCTTCGAAGTCTCGTGGATTTCCTGTTCGCTGCGGTAAGCGTTCGACACCAGTTCGGCAGCAAGGCTGCGCACGCCTTCGATTTCCGCTTCGAGCGCGGCCACGCGTTCCTGCAGCGCCTTCTTTTCCTGCAGCTTGCCGCTGATCAGGCGAATCGCCGCGTGCACTTGCGTCCACGCTTGCAGGCGCGGGTCGCTGATTTTCAGGCTATCGAATACTTCCTGCATCGATTCGCCGATATCAACCAGCGCTTCGGTCGGGAGTTTATCGATGCCAGTCATGGCCAGATTATCTTCCGCGCCCGTTTCCGGATTAAGTCTTTCATTAATTGAAATCACCTGGCCGGTCGCGTCACTCCAGCCGGATTGCGGTTCGAAACGCATCATCGTGGGTTTTGCGGACGACTTTGCCATTTTGTGAATCCTTATAAAGAAAATACTTGGAATTCTGAGAAAGCCTGATCTATACTCCGCGTTATATTATGGCAAAATTTCCCCTGAAGCAACGTTAATGTAGCAATCATCAAAAAAATCAACGGTTTGCGAGCGAATCCGAGGAACGATATGAGCAAGACACTCAAGGTCCTGATAACGAGCCAAAAAGGCGGTGTTGGAAAGAGCACGGTTTCCGCAAACCTGGCAGCGTATTTTTCTTACATTTCTGGTAAAAAAACGACGCTGATCGATTTTGATCATCAGGCAACTTCGGGAAAATGGGTCCGTAAAGCTTATCCGATTGGCATCGATTGCAAGACGGTCGATTTGCCAAATGCCAAGGGCTCCGGCATTGCATTATTGAAGGCGAAGGAAGCGCTGCGCAAGGCGAATGAAGCCAGCGAAGTCGTGATTACCGACCTGACCTGGACCGATGTGCTGCCGCCGGATTTCCTGTTCGAGTTCGACCTGGTGCTGGTGCCCAGCTCGCTGTCGCGCGTCGAGCTCGACAGCACGCTCGAGTTCGTGAACCGCTTTTCCTATGTCTTCAATTCGCTGCTGAAGACGCCGCCCAAGCTGGTGATCGTGCCCTCGCGTGTCGACAACCTCGACACTTACGAAAGCATTTTCTCGAAGTCCTTCAATGCGGGCTTCTTCCTGTCGCCGCCGGTCATGTACAGCGCGAGCGCCAATGAGTTCTTCGGCACCGAGTTCTTCGTGATGACGTCGAAGAAGGAGATTCGCGAAAACTTCATGGAGTTCGGCCGTTCGATCGAGCAGCTGGGGGAGATCGAAGCCGACCTGAAGTCCGCCAAGGCGGGCGACATGCGACAGTCGTCGCTGACGCACAAGGTCAGCGGCTCCATCCTCGATCGCTTCCGCGCGATCCGCAATTCGAACCCGACCGCACCGGTGCGTGCCGCTGCCAATGACAGCGCGCGCCTGAGCGCGGCGAACCGGCTGAAGTCGGCGATCCCGTCCTTCCTGATGATGGGCGGCGACTGAGCAGCCAGCCTGCGCGAAGCATCCGTGCATGAAAAAAGCGACGCCCTCGGGTCGTCGCTTTTTTTTCGCGTGCCATCGTGCTGTCCCGCGTCGGCCATGCCAGTGTGCCGAATCGAGTTTGCCGAGCTGAATTTACGGATGCCTGTCGCTCGGTTCAGTGGCCGAGGTCGGCTGCGCTGAAGGCCTTGCCCGGCCGCGGCACCCCATGGCGATCGATGCGTACTGACTGCACAGTCCAGTCCAGTGCGCCATCCGCCTTCCAGTTCAGCAGCACCATCCAGCCGGTCGTGGTGTCTTCATCGCTGAATCCATCGAACACGAAATTGCCGAGGCTGTAGAACACGGGCTTGCCGCGATAAGTCTCCACATCCTGCGTCACATGCGGGTGGCCGCCGATGACGGCATCGGCGCCGCTGTCGATCATCAGGCGTGCCATCTTGCGCTGCCGGTCCGACGCCAGTCGCTGGTACTCCCAGCCCCAGTGCGGATAGACGACCAGAAAATCGACGCCCAGTACGTCCTTCGCATGGCGGATGTCATGCACCAGCTGGTCTTCATCCAGCCAGGCATTGCCGGGCGTGTCGTCCAGCGCCTCGAAACTGCGCGGGAAGAAGCCGTTATAACCCAGGACGCCGATGCGCTTGCCCTTGATCTCGGCAATGAAGGGCCGGTGCGCATCGCGCAGCTGGCGGCCGCCGCCGAAGTAGGGCACCTGCGCGCGCTCGAGCCGCTGCAGCATGTCGGCGAAGGCAGGCTTGCCGAAGTCGCCGGTATGGTTGTTGGCCAGCGAGACGGCACTGAAATAGCGCTTGAGCAGTTTCAGCGAGCGCTGCGGCGCGCGGAAGGTATAGGGCTTGTCTTCCGGGCTGCCCTTGGGCGACACCACGCATTCGAGGTTGCCGATGCGGAGGTCGACGCCCGTCAGCAGCGGGGCGACATGGATGAACGGGTCCTTGCCGGCGCGGATCAGCTTGCCCGGCCCGTCGGCCAGCATCAGGTCGCCGACGAAGGCCATGGTGATATCGGCGGGGTCGGTACCCGCGCGGGCATGGGCGGCAGGCGCCAGCAGCAGCAAAGACAGCAGCATTGCGGACAACAGCGTTGCGGACAACAGCATTGCGGACAACGGCAGGACAGCGCGCTTCATGGTGTCACTCGCAGGTGCTGGTACAGCGGAAGAACAGTTCGCGCTCGAAGTCGGACGAATACACCTTGTTCAGTCCGAAATCGGTCATGCGCTTGCCGCCGGCGCTGCCGGCATGGCAGGCATCGGCCGGCAAAGGGTACTCGGCCGCATGCAGCGGCACGGGACCGCGCTCGCGCAATTCATAGACCCAGGTCTTGAGCTTGCCGCGCTCCGACAGGTATTGCGCCTGGAAGCGAAAACGCTTGCCGAGCGTGACCGACTGCGTCGCATAGACATCGGTGGTCGGCGGTAGCACGAGCTTTTCCGCGCGGCCGCCATAGTCGGCTTCACAGCGGGCGGTCGGGGTCGCGGACGTCAGAGGCGCTGCATGCGATGCGGGCAATTCGGCATCCGCCGCATGCGCGAGCGATGAGGCGGACCAGAGAGCCGGGCACAGCATCGCCAGCGCCCAAAAGGCAAAGCCCCATGAGCTGGGGCTTTGGAGGGGCGGGAGGGCCATGGCAGGGATGACAGCGTTCGTGGCGGACAGCTTATTTCTTCGGTGCTGCGCCCGCGCTGCCATTGGCGCCGCCAGGGCCGCCCTTGGCGTCCGTCTTGGCGGGTGTTGGCGGCGTGCCATAAAGGAGGACCGCGATGTCCTTGTTGGTGGCGGCGAAGACCTCCAGCAAGCCGTCGATGCGGGCGGCCAGCGTCGCATTGTCCGCATTCCCCATCCATTGATGGCGGTTGTTGCGCATCACCACCAGCTGCTCGGCCGTGCACGACTTGCCGTGCTTGTTCAGCCAGGCCATCGCCTTGCCGCGGCGTTGCTCGGCATCCTGAGTGTCGATGCCGATGGCGCGGAAATCGGCGACCACGCAATCGAGCGGGTCGAGTTTGCCGGGCTTGATCGGCACCGGCGGCGGCTCGGGCTCGGCATCCTTTTTCTTCTGCTGCGCATGCGCAAAGACGCTGAACGACGCCAGCAGCGCCAGCGTCGCGAGGAGGAAGCCAAGACGATGGCGGTGGATCATTTGGCAGCGTCCTGATAAAGGATGGTGATGGAGATGCGGCGGTTGCGCGGGTCGGCCGGGTTGTTCGGGATGTAGGGCGCCGTATCGGCCACGCCCTCGACCTTCGCGAAGCGGTTTTCCGGAATGCCGGCATCCTGCATGATGCGGCGCGTGCTCTCGGCACGGTCGCCCGACAGCGACCAGTTCGAACGCACGCCGTCGTCATAGGCGAGGCTGTCGGTATGTCCGCGCACGGCGATCTTGTTCGGCATGGCATTGACCGACTTCGCGACTTCACGAATCAGGGTTTCGGCCTTGCCCTGCATCTTCGCCGTACCGACGCCGAACATCGAGAAGTCGGCCTTGTCGATCACTTCGATGCGCAAGCCTTCTTTCTCGCGGATGAACTTCACCTTGTCCTTGAGCTTGTCGAGCTGCGGATTCTGGTTCAGCTTTTCCTTCACTTCCTTCTCGAGCTTGTCGAAGTTCTTCTTGTCGGCCTCGGCGGCGATCTTCTGCTTTTCTTCCTCCGACAGCTCGCTGTTGTTCAGGTCGTTCTTCTCGTCCTTCGAGTCGCCGGCGTCGCTCTTCTTGCCGCCTTCGGCGCGCGGCGTCTCGCGTTCGAACAGGCTGGTACGCTGGCCGGCATAGGGCATGCCGTCCGGATCGAGAATGGAGTTGCCGCCCATGATGCCGCCCGGGCCGGCCAGGGTGCTCATCGTGGCCAGGCTGTGCGAGGTCGGCTTGAAGTATTCGGCGATGCTCTTGCGCTGGTCTTCGGTGGTCGCGCCCAGCAGCCACATCAGCAGGAAGAAGGCCATCATCGCCGTCATCATGTCGGCCAGCGCGATCTTCCATGCGCCGCCATGCGCACCGGCATGGTCGCCATCGACTTTCTTCTTTTTGACAATGGGCTCGAGGGCCGGGGCGTCTGGGGCCTGGCCTTCGGCGGGCTTCTTGTCGTCGGCTGCGTCAGCCATGATGCTGTCCTGTAGGTGCTTTGGGGCTTCGATCTTGGGAGAATCGACACCAGCGCCGCAAAATCAAGGGTGTCAATACAAGAACCTGAGTGGCAGGTGCGCGGGTCGGGGTCGGCTTGTATTGTTTATGCAAGATAATACAAGATAGTTACTCGAAAGAACCTTAATTCCCGCTGATTCCGGCATACAGGCGTCCGAGCCCATTCATGAACGACCTTGCGAATTTGATAGCTGTGCTGGCGCTGGCCTCGTCGCTGTCCGGGGCGGTACTGGCACGTGATGCGCAGCCCGATGCCAATCCCGAGATCGCGACCGGTGTACAGCACCGGCCGGTGGTGCGGGCGAAGCACTTCATGGCCGTGGCCGCCAATCCGCTGGCCAGCGATGCAGGTGCGGCCGTGCTGGCGCGTGGCGGCAGCGCCGTCGATGCGGCGATCGCGATGCAATTGGTGCTGGCGCTGGTCGAACCGCAATCGTCCGGGCTGGGCGGCGGCGCGTTCATGCTGGCCTGGGATGCCCGGGCGGCCAAGCTGAAAACTTACGACGGCCGCGAGACCGCGCCCGCCACCGCCGCGCCCGAGCGCTTCCTGAAAGACGGCAAGCCGATGCGTTTTGCCGATGCGGTCAACAGCGGCCTCGCGGTCGGCACGCCCGGCCTGCTGCGCATGCTGGAACTGGCGCACAAGCGCCACGGCCGCCTGCCATGGGCCGACCTGTTCACGCGCGCGATTGAACTGGCCGAGCGCGGCTTCCCGGTGTCGCCGCGGCTGCACCGGCAGATCAGCCAGAATGCCGATCTTGCCAGGCAACCTGACGCGCGCGCCTATTTCCTTCCCGATGGACAGCCAGCGCCTGTCGGCTACCGCCTGAAGAACCCGCAGCTGGCCGCAATCCTCAAGCGGGTCGCGAAAGAGGGCAGCGATGCGTTCTACACCGGACAAGTCGCACGCGACATTGTCGCCGCTGTGCGCTCGCATTCGCTACCCGGCGATTTGTCCGAAGCCGACCTGAAGAACTATCGGCCGATCGAGCGCGAGCCCGTGTGCGGCAATTACCGGGTCTACCTGCTGTGCGGCATGGGCCCGCCGTCGTCGGGCGGCATTGCGGTGCTGCAGATGCTGGGCATGCTCGAGCAATATCCGCTGGGCCTGCTGCAACCGGGCGACACGCTCGCCGTCCATTACTTCGCCGAAGCCGGGCGGCTGGCCTTTGCCGACCGCGACCTGTACGTCGGTGATCCGGCCTTCACCGCGGTCCCGGTGCGCGGCATGCTCGATCCTGCCTACCTGAAGCAGCGCGGTGCGCTCATCGACGCCAAGCGCAGCATGGGCAAGGCGCCGGCAGGCCGACCCGAAGGCGTGGCGCTGGCGCTGGGCGAGGGCATCGCTGCCGACATTCCCTCGACCAGCCACCTGGTGGCGGTCGATACGCAAGGCAATGCCGTGTCGATGACCACCACCATCGAGGCCGAGTTCGGCAGCAAGATCTTCGTGCGCGGCTTCCTGCTGAACAACCAGCTGACCGATTTTTCCCTCGCACCGACCGACGAGCATGGCCGCCCGGTCGCCAACCGCATCGAGCCCGGCAAGCGTCCGCGCAGTTCGATGGCACCGTTCGCGGTGTTCGAACAGGGCAAGCTGAAGATGGTGCTGGGCTCGCCCGGTGGCAGCGCGATCATCAATTACGTTGCCAAGACCCTGGTTGCGATGATCGACTGGAAGCTCGACGTGCAGCAGGCGATCGCCTTGCCGAACATGGGCAGCCGCAATCGCGATACCGAGATCGAAGAGGGCACGCCGCTGGCCGACCGCGAGCCTGCACTGGAGGCCATGGGGCACAACGTGAAGTTGCTGCCTTTCCCGAGCGGCGTGCATGCAATCGTCGTCGGCCCCGAGTGGCTCGAAGGCGGTGCCGACCCGCGGCGCGAAGGCGTGGCGCGTGGCGATTGAACGCGCAACCCCGGCCAGTGTTGCAGCCATGCGTCTGATTCGCCGCTTGCGCTGCGCAATGCGTTCAATGTCGACGGCGCAGGTGCATGGGTTGGCACGGCGCTCGTGCTTTCTGGTACAAGGACCTCCCATGAAAGCCCGATCAGTCCCGCGTGTGTCTCCATGCAAGTCCGCCCTCCGGCGCATTGCGGCCTGGTCGACCTTGTTCGCCCTCTGCATTCCCGCATCGGCCGACACGCTGCAGAAGATTGCATCGACCGGGGTCGTCACCTTCGCCTACCGCGAATCCTCGGTGCCGTTCAGTTACCTCGATGGTCCGCACAAGCCCATCGGTTTTGGCGTGGACATGAATGGCGCCGTGCTCGCAGCGGTGCGCAAGGCCACCGGCCGCCAGGACATCGTCGTGCGCTACCAGTCGGTGACGTCACAGAACCGCATACCGCTGGTGGCCAACGGCACGGTCGACCTCGAATGCGGTTCGACCTCGAACACGGCTGCGCGCGCCAAGACCGTGGCCTTTGCGACCAATTATTTCTATACCGGCCCGCGGCTGCTGGTGAAGAAAGGTTCGGGCATTCAGGATTTCGCCGACCTGCGCGGCAAGACCATCGCCGTCACCACCGGCACCACCAGCTTCAAGCTGATGCGCCAGTACGACCTCGAACATGCGATGGGCATGACGCTGCTGGCCGGCAAAGACCACGCGGATTCCTTCCTGCTGCTCGAGTCCGGCCGCGCATCGGCCTTCGTGATGGACGACATCCTGCTGTACGGGCAGGTGCTCAATGCGCGTCGTCCCGCCGATCTGGACGTGGTGGGCAAGCCGCTGCAGCTCGAGCCCTATGCCTGCATGCTGCGCAAGGACGATCCCGCGTTCAAGAAAGTGGTCGACGAAGCGCTGGGCAGCCTGATGCAGTCGGGCGAGTTCGAGCGCATCTATGACAAGTGGTTCATGCAGCCGATACCGCCGCGCGGCCGCAGCCTGAACCTGCCGATGAGCCGCGAGCTGCGCGATAACCTGCGCGCGCGTTCCGACCGTCCTGCGGGCTGAGGCGGATGGCATCATGGTGAGCGTATGAGCCTCGACTGGCAAATCTTCTGCAAGAGCACCACCGGCGCCGCGCAGCTGGCGGGCTGCTTCGGGCACGGCGGCGAGAGCAGCTATCTGCAATGGCTGCTGTCGGCCTGGGGCTGGACGGCCGCCGTGGCGCTGTGCGGCTTCCTGCTGGCGCTCGCAGCCGGCATTGCGATCGGTGCGATGCGCACCCTGGGCGCGGTGGGCGCGGCGGGCACGCGCGTTGCGCCGCAGGCGGCGGACACGCAGCGCATCGCCCGCATCGTCCGCATCCTGAACGGCCCCAATCTTTGCGCAGCCTTTGCAGTGGCGTGGACCGAGCTGTTCCGCAACATCCCGCTGCTGGTACAGGTCTTCCTCTGGTATCACGTGCTGCCCTACTTCCTGCCCGCGCTCAAGAGCGTGCCGGCCTGGCTGCTCGCTTCGGCAGCGCTCGGCCTGTTCACGTCGGCGCGCATCGCCGAGCAGGTGAGGGCGGCGCTGCAGGCGCTGCCGCGCGGCCAGTTGCAGGCGGCGCAGGCGCTGGGCATGCGCACCCTGCAGGCTTACCGACTGGTGCTGCTGCCGGTTGCGCTGCGTCAGATGATCCCGACCCTGACATCCGAGGCGATGAACTCGGTGAAGAATTCCTCGGTCGCGTTTGCGGTCGGCATCGCCGAACTGACGCAATTCGCGCTGCAGGCGCAGGAAGAGACGGCGCATGGCATCGAGGTCTATCTGGCCGTCACGGTGCTGTATGCCGCGACCGCGCTTGCGGTGAATCGGATACTGGACATGGTCGAGGCGCGCGCGCGCGTGCCGGGTACGTTCGTCGCGGAGGCGGGCTGATGGATCTCGACCTCAGTTTCTATAGCTGGGACCTGATCGGCCGCTACCTGCTGGAAGGCGCAGCCTTCAGCCTGCAGCTGACGGTGGTGGCGACGCTGGGCGGTATCCTGTTCGGCAGCCTGCTGGCGGTGATGCGTACATCGTCCACCCGCTGGATTGCGCTGCCGGCCACGGCCTATGTGAACACGATGCGCTCTGTGCCGCTGGTGATGGTCATCCTGTGGTTCTTCCTGCTGATGCCTTTCCTGCTCGGCCGTCCGATCGGCGCGGAACTGTCGGCCTTCGTGACCTTCGTGGCCTTCGAAGCGGCCTTCTTCTGCGAGATCGTGCGGGCGGGCATGCAGGCCGTGCCGCGCGGACAGGTGCAGGCCGGACTGGCGCTGGGACTGAGCCCGGCGCAGAACCTGCGGCGGGTGATTTTGCCGCAGGCGATGCGCAATATGCTGCCGGTGCTGCTGACCCAGGTGATCGTGCTGTTCCAGGATACCTCGCTGGTCTATGCGATCGGCGCCTATGACATGCTGAAGGGCTTCGATGTCGCCGGCAAGATCCTCGGTCGTCCGATCGAAGCCTATCTCGGCGCGGCCGTCATTTACTTCGTGCTGTGCCTGTTACTGTCGCGAGCGGCAGCACGGCTGCAGCGCAGGGTCGCGATCCTGCGCTGATGCCTGATGAGGATTCTCCATGACCCCTTCTTTTGATTCCACCATGCCGGCCGGGGATGTGCCCATGATCTCGATGAAAAACCTGTCCAAGTGGTACGGCAGCTTCCCCGTGCTGACCGACTGCACGGCCGAGGTCGCCAAGGGCGAGGTGGTGGTGGTCTGCGGGCCATCGGGTTCGGGCAAGTCGACGCTGATCAAGACCATCAATGCACTGGAGCCTTTCCAGCAGGGAGAACTGTGGGTCGACGGCATGGCCGTGCATGACCCGAAGACGTCGCTGACGGCGCTGCGCGCGCGGGTCGGCATGGTGTTCCAGCATTTCGAGCTGTTCCCGCACCTGAGCGTGATGGACAACCTGACGCTGGCGCAGGTGCAGGTGTTGAAGCGCGACGCCGCCGATGCGGTCAAGCGCGGCGCGGCCTTGCTGGAGCGCGTGGGGCTGGCGGCGCAGCGCGACAAATTCCCCGCTCAGCTGTCCGGCGGCCAGCAGCAACGCGTGGCGATTGCACGCGCACTGGCCATGGATCCGGCGGTGATGCTGTTCGACGAGCCGACCTCGGCGCTCGACCCGGAGATGGTGGGCGAGGTGCTGGAGGTGATGGTGCAGCTGGCCAACGAAGGCATGACCATGATGTGCGTGACGCATGAAATGGGCTTCGCGCGCCGCGTGGCCGATCGCGTGATCTTCATGGACAAGGGACGCATCGTCGAGGATTGCCGCAGCGACGAGTTCTTCGGCAATGTGCCGGCGCGCGCGCCACGGGCGCAGGAATTCCTGTCACGAGTGCTCGCGCATTGAACAAGAACGTGCATAAAAAAGCCCGGATCGCACCGGGCTTTTTTATAGGATCGGGCAGATCAATGCAGCCTGATCAGATCTCGATCTTGGTCCCCAGTTCCACCACGCGGTTGGGCGGAATCTTGAAGAAGTCCGACGGCTTGGCCGCGTTCTGCATCATCCATGCGAACAGGCGTTCGCGCCAGATCGCCATGCCCGGCAGGTTGCTCGGCACCACGGTGTCGCGCGCGAGGAAGAACGAGGTATCCGACAGTTCCAGCTTCAGCCCGTGCTGCTGCTCCAGCAGCGCCAGCACCTGGTTGATGTCCGGCGTTTCCTTGAAGCCGTGCACCGCGCGCACCACGTAGCAATTGCCGCCCAGCTCGCTGATGGTCAGGCGCTCTTCGTCGCGCACATAGGGCACGTCCCAGATCGACAGCTTCAGGAACAGCACGCGTTCATGCAGCACGCGGTTGTGCTTAAGGTTGTGCAGCAGTGCGACCGGCACGAAGTCGATGTGCGCGGTCAGGAACACGGCCGTGCCTTCGACGCGATGCGGCGGGTGCGCCAGCAGCGCCTGCACGAAGTCGGGCAGGCGGATCGAATCGCTGACCACGCGCTCGCGCAGCAGGCGACGGCCCTTGTACCAGGTGGTCAGCATCACGAAGCAGATCGCGCCCAGCATCATTGGATACCAGCCGCCATCCTTCACCTTGATCAGGTTCGCGGTCCAGAACGAGAAGTCGACCACGAAGAACAGCAGCACCATGGTCACCACGACCACGGTCTTCATTTTCCATTCGTTGGACATCACCACCGCCAGCAGGCTGGTGGTGATCAGCATCGTGGTCGTCACCGAGATGCCGTAGGCGGCAGCGAGGTTGCCGGATTCCTTGAACTGGATCACGGTGAGGATCACCAGCGCCAGCAGCACCCAGTTCACCATCGGCATGTAGATCTGGCCGCGCTCGGTGTCCGACGTATGCAGGATCTGCATGCGCGGCATGAAGCCGAGCAGGATGCCCTGGTTGGCCAGCGAGAATGCGCCCGAGATCACGGCTTGCGATGCGATTACGGTGGCGACCGTCGCCATCCCGATCATGGGCCACAGCGCCCACTCCGGCAGCATCAGGAAGAAGGGATTGGTGGCCGCCTCCGGATTGGACAGCATCAGCGCGCCCTGGCCAAAGTAATTGATCATCAACGCCGGCAGAGCCACCAGCAGCCAGGCCAGTCGCACCGGGCGTCGGCCGAAGTGGCCCATGTCCAGGTACAGCGCTTCGACGCCGGTCACCACCAGCACCACCGAGCCCATCACGATGTAGGCCTGCAGCGTATGCTCGCTGATGAAGGCCGCTGCGTACAGCGGGTTGACTGCCGCGAGGATTTCCGGGTTCTGCATCACGCTGGCGATGCCGAACGCGGCCAGCGACGAGAACCAGACCACCATGATGGGGCCGAAGAAGCGGCCGACCGCCGCCGTGCCGTAACGCTGGATCATGAACAGCGCGACCACGATCACCAGTGTGATCGGGATCACGAAACGCTTCATGTCAGGATGGATGACTTCCAGTCCCTCGACTGCGGACAGCACCGAGATCGCCGGCGTGATCACGGATTCGCCGAGCAGCATGCAGGCGCCCAGCGCGCCCAGCATCAGCAGCACGACGTAGTGGCGCTTGTCCGAGCGCGCCGAACGCAGCGCCAGCGCCATCAGGGACAACACGCCGCCTTCGCCATTGTTGTCGGCCCGCAGCACGAAGGCCACGTACTTCAATGTCACCACCACCAGCAGCGCCCAGAAGATCATCGACAGGATGCCGAGCACCGCGCCATGCGAGTAGGGGATGCCATGCTCGGGACTGAAGCATTCCTTCAATGCGTACAGCGGGCTGGTGCCGATGTCCCCGAACACGATGCCGACGGCGGCCAGCACCAGTGCGGCCGTGGACGCGTGTGCATGACCGTCGTGGCCGGTCACGCTGACCGGGCGCATCACCGAAGATTGCGAAAACTCTGGATTGCTGATCGACACGTTGGATTTCCTGGAAATGTGAGGTGTGATTTCCGGTGCGGGGCCGCGATCCGGTTGGAAAGCCTTGCTCCGCTTCAGTTCACAGCGCGGTTCACTGCGTCGGTAACGGACGGGTCACGACCACGGCGCCTCGCAGCTTGCCGACGCTGTAGCCGACGGCCTGGTCTTGCGGGTATTCGAGGCGGATCTTTTCGGCCAGCGCTGCCGGGATGTCGTCCTTGCTGCCGTGGCAAGTCACGCACATTGGCTGTACCGCAATCGCCTTGGCATAGCGCAGTTCGGGCTTGCCATCGGCGCCCTTGGCAACGCTCCAGTGCTCGATCTCGGCCGACTTGTCGCCATTGGCGATGCGCTGCTCGAAATCGGCCAGCGCCGCTTTCTGCCAGTCATTCGGCACGCCCAGGTTCGGGTTGCGCACGCGGGTGCCGACACGGGTCACCTGCGCATTGTTTTTCGCCGACAGGTCTTTCGCGATCGCCGGCGCGGCTTCCTTGCAGACGCTGACGGCAGCGACCGGACCATCGGTCGACATCGCACCCTTGAGTTTGGCGCCGAGCTGGTTCAGCAAGTCGGTGGCGATGCCGCGGGTCGATTGCGCGAACGCGGGATCGACGCCGTCGGGCAGCGACTGCGCCTGTGCAGCCGGGCCGATGGCCAAGGCAGCGAGCAGGGCAACGGCTGGGGCGAAGGCTGCGGTGGAGGAGGGCAGATGGCCTGCGCGTGCGGCCGGCTGATGGCTGCGGTTCTGGTCGGGCATGGTGTGCTCCATGGCGTTAGGTTGTTTTTTGTTGTTCTTGCTTCTTCTTGGAAATCGTCCCGGTCCGCGCCGCCTGCCCTGAGCAAGGGATCATTGGCAACCCAGCTTGCTGCGCTCGACGCGCTTCAATGCATACATCTCGTTTTCGGCAGCGGTGCTCGCATCCTTCAGCAGCGGCTCACCATCATCCTTGCGCGCCACGACCCAGGTCACCTCATGCGCGCACAGGGCTGCCTTGAGCTCGGCTGCCGGACGCAATACCTGCTTGCCCACCGCCGGATCGAATCGGCTGGCGTCGATCAGCTCGCGCGGCCAGCTGTCCTGGGCGGCCAGCGCCGGATCTTCCCATGCATGATAGACCGCCAGCGGCTCCTTCAGCTGCGCGTAGATGGGGAAATCGAAGCGGTACAGACGCAGCGACAGCAGGCCATCGCCGGGCCGCGCCTGCTCGCGCCATGCTGCCGCCAGCGCTTTCGAGGACACCGTCTCGGCGTGGCTGATCAGCACCACGGCCACCACGCACAATACGGCCGCAAAGGCCGCAAAGGCTACGCGCAGCCAGTGGCGCTGCCAGCCGGCCACGGCTTCGCCAGTCAGCGCGGCCAGCGCCGGCACCACGGGCAGCGCATAGCCTATCAGCTTCGACGCCGGCAGCGAGAAGAAGCCGATGATCACGGCCACCCAGGTCCACAGCAGCACGCGCACTGCGCGATGCGACAAGTCGCGCGCGACGCCGGCGCGGGCCCGGGTGAACAGCGCCAGCGTCCACGGCAGGCACAGCACGCTGAGCGCAACCGGGTAGAACCAGAAGGGCTGGTTGTTGTTGAAGCCCTTCTGCGAGAAGCGCTCGAAATGCTGGTGGATGAAGAAGTAATCGAAGAATTCGGGGAACTTCAGCTGCATCAGCACGAACCATGGCATCGCGATCGCCAGGAACAGCAAGGGTGCCGGCCACCAGAACAGGCGCAGCAGCCACAGCGGGTGCCGGGTCAGCAGCAGCCAGAAGAAGATCACGCCCGAAGGCAGCACGATGCCGATCAGGCCCTTGGACAGCAGGCCCAGTGCCATGCAGGCCCAGGCCAGCAGCAGGCTGGCGCGCCAGTGCAGGCCAGCCTCGCGCGACAGCAGCGCATCGGCTGCGAAGGCGACAGCCCCGCTGATGAAGCCGGCGACCAGCATGTCGTGGTTCGCATACTGCGCGCCGCCGTAGAACAGCGGCAGGGTGCCGACGATGGCGAGGCCCCAGACTGCCGCGGTCGGCGACACCCAGCGCTGCATCAGCCGCCAGGTGGCGCCGGCGGCCACCAGCGCGCCGGTCAGCGATGCAAGACGCACCGACCACTCGCTGAAGCCGAAGAGCTTGATCGCGATCGCGGTCAGCCAGTAGAACATCGGCGGCTTGTGGAAATAAGGCAAGCCATCCAGCGTCGGTGTCAGCCACTGGCCGGAGCGCACCATTTCCCAGGCCACGCCGGCGTACCGGCCCTCGTCGGGCAGGGCCAGCGGCCTGACCCAGATCGTGGTCAGCAGCCAGACGAGCAGCGCGAGGCCCAGCCACAAGCTGTGGCCAAGCCTGGCACGATGGGAGCGAAGCGGAAGATGACCACTGGCGCCGGTGTTGAAGTCTGCGCCGGAGGGGAGTTGCTGCATGGATGACAGGTCGGTCGTTAGCGTAAAGGCAAAAAGGCCACTGACGCCGCTGGGACACCTGTAGCTCCGGCGCGATTATAGCCCCGCTGCAGCCCGTGTTGCGGCGGCAAACGGCGATTGTCCGCAGCCGGTAGAATCATGGCCAGCGCACCGGACAGGCGGTGCCGTCGTGAACCGGGAGGGTGCATGTCTGCCATTTCGTTCAAGCTTGCTCGCCATTGCCCGGCCGGGGCTCGCGCACGCGTGTCCGTCTGGCTCGCCGCCTTCTGTCTGGCGCTGGCCGGCATCGGCATGACCGGTGATGCGAACGCCGGCGACACGCTGGCCGGCAACGGCAACACAGTCTGCGAGTCTTATCTCACGTCCGACGACGATGCGCGGCTCGCCAGCGACAGCTGGGTGCTGGGCTTCCTCAGCTCGGCCAACCTCCGGGCACGCAACCTCGACCTGCTGGCCAACCAGTCGAACGGCACCATCATCGATGCCCTCGAAAGCTACTGTGAAGCCAACCCTGATGCGCTGGTCGCCGATGCGGCTGTCGACCTGTTGAAGTCGCTGGCCGACAGCGCCGCCGGCGAATGCACCGGCGCGCTGGCCGCCGACCCGCCACGCGGCAAGCTAAGCATCTGCCATACCGCCGGTGCGATCGAGAGTCAGGCGGAGCCTGCCAATTTCAGCCTGACGCTTCCCGGCGTGGAATGAAAAATTCCCTTGGTAAAGGGATTTTTTCCTCTGGAAACAAGTAATTGCGCTTTTTCAGACCTGCGACAAACCTGTTCCAAAAATCAAGATGGCCAGCCGGTGATCGAATGGGTCGCATGGGATAATTTGCGCTCGACCTGACGATCTCTGGAGTGCCTGAATGAGAGCCCTGTCCGTCACGCCATCCGATGGCTACGACCCCGGCCGCCTGTTCAATGCGCTGCGTGGCTTGCTGAAGCTGCGCAGCGATGTCGGGCTGGCGCGCAAGCTCGAGGTGCCGGGGGCGCTGGTGCGGCTGGTGCGTATGGGCGAGATCCCGGTCACGCCCGAGCTGCTGATCCGGATGGAGGAGGTCAGCGGCTGGAGCGGCCGCCAGTTGCGCGACCTGATGGGCGACCGCCGCCGCAAGTTCCGCTTCGACGAAGTGCGCGATCCTGCTTTCGGCGACATCATTTCCGAGATCTACGCATCCGCCGGGGCCAAGAAGTCCTGGTGACGGCCTGGCTTCCCGTCCGGCCTCAGCCTGCCACCCTCAGCGCTCAGCCTGCCGCCCGCAGCCTTCAGCCTGCCGCCCGCAGCCTGCACTGCAACCTGCAGCCCTCAGCCCTCAGCCGTCAGCCGTCAGCCGTCAGCCGTCAGCCTTTCGCCCTCAAATCCCCCTTCGTCAATTCAAAATTGCCCGTCCACGGGCGCTGCCGGACAATGCGGGCTGAGAAAATCTGCTCCCTGCAGGCACAAGGCCCGCTGCGTTGGCAGCCTTGCCGACACCGTCGTCCTCACCACTATTCATGAGCCAGATCGATACCGAGCACCTGAAGCAATGGGCCGGCCGCAGCGAGTCGGCGCACGACCTGATCGCGACCGGCGCTGCCAATGCGCTGGCCGCCACCCTCGACCGCGACGAGTCGCTGGTCGATGGCGACGCGCTGCCGCCGCTGTGGCACTGGATCTATTTCTGGTCGGTGGCCCCGATCTCCGGGCTGGGACAGGATGGCCATCCGAAACGTGGCGGCTTCCTGCCGCCTGTACCGCTGCCACGTCGCATGTGGGCCGGCGGCCGCCTGCGCTTCGATGCGCCGCTGGTGCTCGGTACCCCGGCTGCCAAGACTTCGACCATTCTCGACGTGAACGTGAAGCAGGGCACCACGGGGCCGCTGGCCTTCGTGACCGTTGCGCATACGATTGCGCAGAACGGCCAGGCTTGCGTGCATGAAGAGCATGACATCGTCTACCGCGAGCTGGCGTCGCCGTCGGCCGTGACGGGGAACGCGAAGCCTGCGCCCGGCAGACCCGCGCCGACCGATGCGCAATGGACGCGCATCATCGACCCGGATCCGGTGCTGCTGTTCCGCTATTCCGCGCTGACCTTCAATGGCCACCGCATCCATTACGATCGCAGCTATGCGACCGGCGTCGAAGGCTATGCCGGCCTGATCGTGCATGGCCCGCTGATCGCGACCCTGCTGGTCGACCTGCTGCGCCGCGCATTGCCGGCCCGCGCGCTGAAGACCTTCAGCTTCCGCGCGGTCAGCCCCTTGTTCGACATCGAGCGCTTCAGCCTGCATGGCAAATTGTCGGAAGATGGCAGCACTGCCGTGCTATGGGCCGCGAATGCGCGCGGCGAGCTGGCGATGCAAGCCGAGGCGACGCTGGCCTGAAAGACGCCGCATGACCGAAGTACGCACCGGACACAAGCACTGAACCGTATTCATTGAAACCCGCACCGCATCCCGCCAGGCGGTTGTGATCAACTATCCGCGAAACAACAAGTCCGTCATCGACGCCACAACATCGCGACAAGCAACAAGGAAGGAAAGCATCATGCGTCCATTGGACGGCATCACCGTCATCACTCTCGAACACGCGATCGCCGCGCCGTTCTGCACCCGTCAATTGGCCGACCTCGGCGCACGCGTGATCAAGGTCGAGCGCCCCGGCGTGGGCGACTTCGCGCGCGCCTATGACAAGCGCGTCGACGGCCTCGCCTCGCACTTCGTGTGGACCAACCGCTCCAAGGAAAGCCTGACGCTGGACGTCAAGCACGACGAAGCGAAAGTCATTCTCGAGCGCCTGCTGGAGAAGGCCGATGTGCTGGTGCAGAACCTCGCGCCCGGCGCGGCCGCCCGTCTCGGCCTGTCCTACGAGGCGCTGAAGGACCGCTTCCCGCAGCTGATCGTCTGCGACATCTCCGGCTATGGTTCCGACGGCCCTTACCGCGACAAGAAAGCCTATGACCTCTTGATCCAGAGCGAATCCGGTTTCCTGTCCGTGACCGGCACGAAAGATGAGCCGGCCAAGGCCGGCGCGTCGATCGCCGACATCGCGGCTGGCATGTATGCGTACACCAATATTCTCGCTGCGTTGATACAGCGCGGTCGCACCGGCAAGGGCTGCGGGCTCGACATCTCGATGCTTGAAGCGATGGCCGAGTGGATGAGCTTCCCGATGTATTACGCGTACAAGGGCGCGAACCCGCCGGTGCGCGCGGGCGCGGCACACGCGACCATCTACCCGTATGGCCCGTTCCCGGCCGGCGACGGCAAGACCGTGATGCTGGGCCTGCAGAACGAACGCGAGTGGGTGATCTTCTGCGACAAGGTGCTGCAGCAGCCGGCACTGGCCAGCGATCCGCGCTTTGCGTCGGCCGACAAGCGCAGCGATGCGCGCAAGGAGCTGTACGGCATCATCGCGCAAGCCTTCGCCTCGCTGACCGCCGAGCAGGTGATCGCGCGCCTCGACGACGCACAGATCGCCAACGCCCGTCTGAACGACATGCACGAGCTGTGGGACCACGCGCAATTGCGCGCGCGCCAGCGCTGGACCGAAGTGGCAACCCCGGTCGGCCCGGTGCCGGCCATGCTGCCGCCGGGCGCGGCCAGCGGCTGGGAAGCGCGCATGGATGCGATTCCCGCGCTCGGCGAGCACACTGCGGCCATCCTCGGCGAGCTCGGCTATGCGAGCGACGCCGTCGAGCGGCTGCGGGCAGAGAAGGCAATCTGATCCGGGCAACCGAATCCAACCGTGCGAAGCCCGCGAACGTAACCAACACACGTAAACGGCGAACGTAATCGACGCACGTAACCGACGCACGTAACCGACGCACGTATCCAGCCACTCGTACCAGCGAAACCCGATGTCTACCGTCATGAACCTGACCAACCGAAGTTCCGCAGCACCTGTCTCCTACCTGTTCGTTCCGGGCAACCGCCCGGAGCGTTTCGACAAGGCGCTGGCCGCCGGTGCCGACTGTGTGATCGTCGATCTCGAGGATGCGGTGCCGCCGGCAGAAAAGGAGCTGGCGCGTGCCGCCGTGATGGGCTGGCTGTCGGCCGACAAGCCGGTCGCCGTGCGCATCAACAGCGGCGATTCGCCGTGGTTCACCGATGACCTCGGCTTGTGCGCGCTGCCGGGCGTAGCCGCGGTCGTGCTGCCGAAGGCGGCCGACCCGGGCGACGTCGAGCGCGTGGTGAGCAGTGGCGCGCCTTCGGTGCTGGCATTGATCGAAAGCGCGCAGGGCATTGCGCAGGCGTCGCAGATTGCTTCGATGCAGGGCGTGGACCGGCTGATGTTCGGGCACATCGATTTCTCGGTCGACCTCGGCATCGAGGGTGACGACCGCGAGCTCGATTACTACCGCTCGCAGCTGGTGCTGGCCTCGCGGCTGGCCGGTATCGCCGCGCCGGTCGATGGCGTGACCACGGCGCTGGATGATGAAGCGGTGCTGCGCGCCGAGACGCTGCGCGGCAAGCGCTTCGGCTTCGGTGGCAAGCTGTGCATCCATCCGAAGCAACTGGCTGCGGTGCATGCATCGTATCTGCCGACCGATGCCGAAGTGGCGTGGGCGACGCGCGTGCTGGATGCGGCGGCCGCTGCCAATGGCGCAGCGGTAGCCGTCGATGGCAAGATGGTCGACCTGCCGGTGATGATCAAGGCCGAGCGGATCCTGCAGCAGGCGACGCGTCAGCGCTAGCCTGAAAAAAAGGCCAGAGGCCGACCTGGTCGGCTCTGGCCTTTGTCAATTCAGCGCCCTTCGCGAGCTTCCGGGCGCTGCCCACCGATAAATTGTCAGAGGCTGGTCGCGATCGGCTTGCCCAGGTCCAGTCCGAGCTGCGACGCGATCTCGCGCCACTGTTCCGGCGACTTGCTGCCCTGGTAGAGCTCGGTCAGCGCCGTGTAGCAGATCCACTTCGCATCGACTTCGAAGAAGTCGCGCAAGGCCGCGCGCGTGTCGCTGCGGCCGAAGCCGTCGGTGCCCAGCGTGATGTAGCGTGCATCGATGTACGCGCGTATGGATTCCGGTACGGCGCGCACATAGTCCGACACTGCCAGCACTGGCGCGCTGTTACCTTGCAGTTGCTGCGCCACCCAGGGCTTCGCATCGCCTTGCTGCAGGCGGCGTGCGCGTTCGCAAGCCATGCCGTCGCGAGCCAGCTCCGAGAAGCTGGTCACGCTCCAGACCTCGGCCTTGATGCCGAATTTCTCGTCCAGCAGGCGCGCAGCGGCAATCGCTTCCTTCAGCAGCGGGCCGGCGCCCAGCAGGCGGATGGCCGGCTGCTCGCAGGGCAGCACACGGTGCATGCCGCGCAGGATGCCTTCGCGGGCATGGGCGGGCATGCTCGGCTGCGCCTCGTTCTCGTTGGTGACGGTCACGTAATAGAACACGTCCTCGTTCTGCTGCAGCATGCGCTGCATGCCGTCGTCGACGATCACCGCCATCTCGTATGCATAGGCCGGGTCGTACGAGCGGCAGTTCGGGATCGTGGCCGACACCAGGTGGCTGCTGCCATCCTGGTGCTGCAGGCCTTCACCGCCGAGCGTGGTGCGGCCCGAGGTCGCGCCGATCAGGAAGCCGCGCGCACGCTGGTCGGCAGCGGCCCAGATCAGGTCGCCGATGCGCTGGAACCCGAACATCGAGTAGTAGATGTAGAAGGGCAGCATCGGCAAGCCATTCACCGAATAGCTGGTGGCGGCCGAGGTCCATGACGAAATCGCGCCGGCTTCGGTGATGCCTTCCTCGAGGATCTGGCCATCCTTCGCCTCGCGGTAGTACAGGATGGAGCCGATGTCTTCCGGCTGGTACAGCTGGCCCTGTGCCGAGTAGATGCCGACCTGACGGAACAGGTTGGCCATGCCGAAGGTGCGCGCCTCGTCGGCGACGATGGGCACCACATGCTTGCCCAGCACCGGATCCTTCAGCAGGTTGCCCATCATGCGCACCAGCGCCATCGTGGTCGACATTTCCTTGTTGTCGGCGTCCAGCGCGAAGGCGGCATGCGACTCGAGCGCCGGCACCGCCACCTGAACCTTGCTGTCGATGCGGCGCGGCAGCGAACCGCCGAGCGCTTCGCGGCAGGCGCGCAGGTGCTTCATCTCTTCGCTGTCGGCGGCCGGCTTGTAGAACTCGAGGTTTTCGATCTGCTTGTCCGTCAGCGGCAGCTTGAAGCGGTCGCGGAATTGCAGCAGGTCGTCCAGCTCCAGCTTCTTCTGCTGGTGCGTGGTCATCTTGCCCTGGCCGGCGCTGCCCATGCCGAAGCCCTTCTTGGTCTGCGCGAGGATCACGGTCGGGCGGCCGCGATGGTTGGCGGCCGCATGATAGGCGGCGTAGATCTTGCGCAGGTCGTGACCGCCGCGCTTCAGGCGGTCGATCTCGTCGTCGGTCAGCGTGGCGCCGATCGCCGCCAGCGACGGCGACTGGCCGAAGAATTGCTCGCGGTTGAACGGACCATCGTTGGCCGCGAAGGTCTGCAGCTGGCCATCGACGGTACGGTTCAGCGCATCGACCAGTTCGCCGTTGGCATCGCGTGCGAACAGCGGGTCCCAGTCCGAGCCCCACAGCAGCTTGATCACGTTCCAGCCGGCGCCGCCGAACAGGGTCTCGAGTTCATCGACGATGTGGCCATTGCCGCGCACCGGGCCGTCGAGGCGCTGCAGGTTGCAGTTGATGACGAAGACGAGGTTGTCCAGCTTCTCGCGCGAGGCCAGCGACAGCGCGGCCAGCGATTCCGGCTCGTCCATCTCGCCGTCGCCGAACACGCCCCAGACACGGCGCTGCTGTGGCGGCACCATGCCGCGATGCTCGAGGTAGCGCATGAAGCGCGCCTGATAGATCGCGCTGATCGGGCCTATGCCCATCGAGCCGGTCGGGAATTGCCAGAAGTCCGGCATCAGCCACGGGTGCGGATACGATGACAGGCCCTGTATGCCCTTGGTGTGACCGGCGATCTCCTGCCGGTAGTGTGCAAGGTTCTCTTCGGACAGGCGGCCTTCGAGGAAGGCGCGCGCATAGATGCCGGGCGCAGAGTGCGCCTGGAAGTACACCAGGTCGCCGGCGTGCTGATCGTCGCGCGCCCGGAAGAAATGGTTGAAACCGACCTCGAACAGATCGGCCGCCGACGCATAGCTGGCGATATGGCCGCCCAGCTCGCCATACGCGCGGTTTGCGCGTACCACCATCGCCAGTGCGTTCCAGCGCATGATGCTGGCCAGACGCTCCTCGATGGCAATCGCATCGGCGCCGCCCGGGTAGGGCGCTTCATCTTGTGGACGAATGGTGTTCACATACGGCGTGATGCGCGCATCGCGCCAGTTGAGGCCGGCGTCGCGCGCGGCAGAGGCCAGCTGCGACAGCAGGAAGCGCGCGCGCTCCGGGCCTTCGGCCTGCAGCACCGAGTGCAGCGAGGCGATCCATTCGGCGGTCTCGGCAGCGTCGCTATCGAGCTGTCGAATCAGGTGTTCGGGGGTGATCATGTCCATCGTGTTTCCTGCATCTGCGGCGCCTCGCGGCGCCGGTCTCCAAGGGTTTTTTTGATGCTGAAAGGGTAAGACATTTCCTGCCGCAGGTGCTGCCAAAAAACTTCACCGATAGGGTCATTGGCGGCATAAAATGCTGCCAACAAATATTCAAGTGGAATTTAATGATGGAAAACCTCGACAGTACAGACCTGAAGATCCTGCGCCAGTTGCAGGGCGACGCCAGCCTGACCAACGTCGAACTGGCGCAGGCGGTCAGCCTGTCGCCGTCGCCGACGCTGTCGCGCGTCAAGCGGCTGGAGGGCGAGGGCGTGATCTCGCGCTATGTGGCGCTGGTCGATCCGCATGCGCTGGGATTGAAGGTGAACGTGTTCGTGCGGGTGTCGCTGGAAAAGCAGGAAGCGGCCGCGCTGGAAAAATTCGAGCAGGCGGTCAGCCATTTCGATGAGGTGATGGAGGTCTACCTGATGACCGGCGACGAGGACTACCTGCTGCGCATCGTCGTGCCCGACATACAGGCACTGGAACGCTTCATCCTCGAGAACCTGACGCGCATCCCCGGCATCAAGAACATCAAGTCCAGCTTCGCGCTCAAGCAGGTGAAGTACAAGACGGCGCTGCCGCTGCCCGATGCGGCGAAAGGATGAGGGTGAGGGGGAGGGCAGCGTCGGCTGCTCGTGACCAGTGGCGAGTCGGCGAGAGCTTGGGTGACGAATTTTGTAGCGGAGCTCGTGCAGCCTTTGCGCTGACGCAGCCGTGCGCAAGGCTGCAGCGGCCGATGCATGCGCCGTTGTGAGCGCTCAAGATGGCCGAGATGCCGGTGCGCACAATCTTCATGTCACGACTTTCACGACTAGCATGAGGACGACATGGACCAGCACAAGGTGCACTCGGTACACACCACGCAGCGCTACGACCCGGACCAGCTGCTTGCTTCACTGATCGGCAGGCTCAACCTGAAGAATGACGCCGCCCTGTCGCGCGCGCTCGAAGTGTCGCCGCCGGTGATCAGCAAGATCCGCCATCGCCGGCTGCCGGTGACGGCCTCGCTGCTGATCCGCATGCATGAGGTGAGCACGCTGTCGATCGCCGAGCTGCGCTCGCTGATGGGCGACCGTCGTGGCAAGTTCCGCATCAGCGACAAGCACTTCAAGCCCAAGAGCTAGTGGTCTGTATCGGCTTCGGCATCGGCCAGGTCGCTGGCCGTGTTGAGGTTGCGGAAGGCCAGCTCATCGGGGAAGGTCACGGCGACTGCATTGACGCTGGCCTGCCATTCGCGCACCTTGCGGCCGCCGCCTTCCAGATAGCGCGCGAGGCTGTCACACAGGTCGGTGCGCATCAGCGAGAACACCGGATGCTCCCGTGGTGCGGGATCGCGTCGAGGGTGATCACGCGATGTGTGGTCACGCGATATGTGATCTCTCTGTTCGTGATCGCCTTGTGGGTCGCCTGAACCGGTGACGGCATAGGCGAGATCGGCGCCGCTTTCCATGATCGCGTCGGCAAGGCGCTGCGCAAGGTCCTGCGGAAGGAAAGGCGAGTCGCAGGGCGCAGTCAGCATCCACGGCGTGTCGCAATGCTGTAGCCCCGCATGGATGCCGGCCAGCGGGCCATGGAAGCCGGACATCTCGTCGGCAATCACGCGACATCCGAGCTGCTCGTACTGGTTGAGATGGCGATTGGCGCTGATCAGCAGCATGCCGACTTGCGGCGTCAGCCGCCGCATCACATGCGACGCGAGCGGTTCACCATGCAGCAGTTGCAGGCCCTTGTCGAGTCCGCCCATGCGCCGGCCCTCGCCGCCGGCCAGCAGCAGGCCGGTGATCTGCGCGACAGGGATGTTCATTGCGTTGAAGTGCAGGCGGGTAACCGGTAGCGCAGGCGCGGGCAGGGCTCAGGCCGCAGCAGCTTTCTTCGCGGGGCTGCCGCTGAAGGCCTGTGAAAGCGTCAGAATCTTGCCGGTGTCGGTGGCGTCATAGCCGGCCAACTGGTGCACGGCATCGCGGAAGCTCTGCGAGCGCACCACCTCGACCACTTGCTGCATCTTCGGGCGCTCCAGCGACTCGGCGCCGACGGCAAAGAAATAACGTTCGCTGGCCAGCGGTATGAAATCGAGCTTGAAGCGCTCGGCCGCGGTCTGCACGCCGAAGCCCACATCCGCCATGCCGCTGGCGATGAAGGCCGCCACCGCCGAGTGCGTGAACTCGGTGTTCTCGTAGCCGTTGATCATCGACGGCTTGATGCGCTGGCTCGGCAGCAGCAGCTCCAGCAGCATGCGCGTGCCCGAGCCGACCTGTCGGTTGACGAAGCGCACGTCGGGGCGCGACAAGTCCTGCAGTCCCTGGATGCCGAGCGGGTTGCCGGGATTGACGAACAAGCCCTGCGTACGTACCGCGAGATGGATCAGCCGGTGCGCCTTCTGGTCCAGCCAGCGACCGTAGCGGTCGGCCGATTGCGATTCGAATTCGCCCAGCGGCACGTGGAAGCCGGCGAGGTCCGATTCGCCGCGCGACATCGCAGCGACCGCATCGGTGCTGTTACGGTAGCGCAGGTCGATCTGCAGGCCGGATTCATTCGCTTCCTTCAGGAAGGCGGCGACCGCAAAGCCATGGCTGGCGTCGAGGCGTATCGAGGCCGGCTTCGCACCCAGCGTCTTGCCGAGTTCGGCCTCGAGTTCCGAGGCCAGGCTGTCGAGGGTGGGCGAGAGGCGGGCGGCGATGCGACGGTCGGCCCAGATCAGCTTCTCGGCCAGTGGCGACAACTGCGTGCCGCGGCCGCGGCCGGTCTGCATCAGGCTGTAGCCGAAGAGTTCCTCGGCATCGCGCAGCAAGCCCCACGCATAGCGATAGGACAGGCCCACCACTTGCGCAGCGCGCGCGATCGAACCGGTTTCCTCGATGGCGCGCAGCAGCGCGAGCAGCACCGATGTATCGAGTGCCTGCCCGCTGCCGCGCGTGATTTCCCAGTGGGGGTTGATCCTGAACTTGAACATTATGTTGAGATTAGCATATTGCACGGTAGAATGCCGGGTGTTAGCGTGCCCCCTGCATTTGCTGGGCACTCAGGAATAAGGGGCGCGCCCGGGACACGCTTGTGCAGGCCATGCACAGCCGCGTGACTCGCCGCCTCCAATAACAAGACACACGCCAAAGGCGGCGGGAATCCGGAGGAGAACATATGGCATTGGCTGACTTGCTGGCGAAAGAAAACACGATCGCCGGCCCAGGCTTCAACCGCTGGCTCGTTCCACCTGCAGCCCTTGCGATCCATCTCTGCATCGGCATGGCCTATGGCTTCTCGGTGTTCTGGAAGCCGCTCGGCAATGCCTTGCTCGGCCCCGACGGCACGCCGCTGCCGATCTGCGCCGCCGGCGCCACCTCCTTCCTCGACAAGCTGGCCGGCACCGGCCGTGCGCTGTTTGCGACCGACTGCAACTGGACCCAGTTCGACCTCGGCTGGATGTACACGCTGTTCTTCGTCGTGCTCGGTTGTGCGGCGGCGATCTGGGGCGGCTGGCTCGAACGCTCGGGCCCGCGCAAGGCCGGCTTCGTGTCGGCGCTGTGCTGGTGCGGCGGCCTGCTGTTCTCGGCGCTCGGCGTCTACCAGCACCAGCTGTGGATGCTGTGGCTGGGCTCGGGGATCATCGGCGGCATCGGCCTCGGCCTCGGTTACATCTCGCCCGTCTCGACGCTGATCAAGTGGTTCCCCGACCGGCGCGGCATGGCGACCGGCATGGCCATCATGGGCTTTGGCGGCGGCGCCATGATTGGCTCGCCGCTGGCGACCCTGATGATGGGCAAGTTCGCGACCCCGGGCGACCCCGGCGTCTGGCAGACCTTCGTCGCGCTGGCCGTGATCTATGCGGTATTCATGTTTGCCGGCGCCTTCGGCTACCGTGTTCCCGCCACCGGCTGGAAGCCCGCCGGCTGGGAGCCGCCGGCTGCCGCCGCAAGCGCGATGATTGCGCACGGCCATGTGCACCTGAACCGCGCGCACAAGACGCCGCAGTTCTGGTTGCTGTGGACCGTGCTGTGCATGAATGTGTCGGCCGGCATCGGCATCATCGGCGCGGCGTCGCCGATGCTGCAGGAAACCTTCGGCGGCTTGCTGGTGGGCCAGCCCGACATCGGCTTCGCCGACCTGAAGCTGGACAAGGCCTTGCTGGCCGGCGCGGTCGCGATCGGCGCGGGCTTCGTCGGCCTGATCTCGCTGTTCAACATCGGTGGTCGCTTCGTGTGGGCATCGTCGTCGGACAAGCTCGGTCGCCAGCGCACCTATGTGATCTTCTTCCTGCTCGGCATTGCGCTGTACCTGTTGGCAGCCTGGGCGGCCAGCGTGAAGTCGCTGCCCATCTTCGTGGCCTGTTTCTGCGTGATCGCGTCGATGTATGGCGGCGGCTTCGCGACCATACCGGCTTACCTGGCCGACATGTTCGGCACGCAGTTCGTGGGCGCCATCCACGGCCGTCTGCTGACCGCGTGGTCGACTGCCGGCATCCTGGGCCCGGTGGTGGTCAACTACATGCATGACATCCGCCTCGAGCAGAAGGTGCCGTTCGACCAGATTTACGGCCCCATCTTCTACATGCTGGCGGCGATGCTGGTGATAGGCCTGGTCGCCAACCTGCTGGTACGCCCGGTGGCAGAGCATCATTTCATGTCGGCCGACGAACTGGCGCAGGTCAGGCAACAGGCACACGAAAAGTCCAGGGCTGCGCAGGACGTGGCCGGCGACAACGGCGCGTCGCGCGCATCGCCGCTGCTGACCTGGGCTGCGTGGCTGGCGGTCGGTATTCCGCTCGCTTACGGCGTCTGGGTCACGCTGCAGAAGTCGGCCGTCCTGTTCCGGTAAGCCGCCGGGCGCCGGCGATGGCGCCCGCGGACGACTGCAATGTCGACCGCGACGGCGGGCCCTGAAACGTCTCCAATGACGAATCCGCATGCGGCCGCTCCCCGACGGGAGCGGCCGCTTTCGTTTAGACTTGCGGGTTACCGATTGGAGAAGCAATGAGCACCACCGTAGAAGCCGTCCGCGACGCCTTGTCGAAAGTTATCGATCCCAACACCGGCAAGGATCTCGTCAGCAGCAAATCCGCAAAGAACATCCAGGTCGATGGCGGCAACGTGTCACTCGACATCGAGCTGGGCTATCCCGCCAAAAGCCAGGTCGATGGCATCCGCAATGCCGTGATCAACGCCGTGCGCGCGGTGCCCGGCGTGGCCAATGTCAGCGCCACCGTGCAGGTGAAGATCGTTGCGCATGCGGTGCAGCGCGGCGTGAAGCTGATGACCAACGTGCGCAACATCATCGCCGTGGCTTCCGGCAAGGGGGGCGTCGGCAAGTCGACCACGGCCGTCAACCTCGCGCTGGCGCTGTCGGCCGAAGGCGCGCGCGTCGGCTTGCTGGATGCCGACATCTACGGCCCGTCGCAGCCGATGATGATGGGCGTGTCCGGCCGTCCCGAGAGCCATGACGGCAAGACCATGGAGCCACTCGAGAATCACGGCGTGCAGGTGGCGTCGATCGGCTTCATGATCGACCCCGACCAGCCCATGGTCTGGCGCGGCCCGATCGTCACGCAGGCGCTGCAGCAACTGCTGGAGCAGACCAACTGGAAAGACCTCGATTACCTGATCGTCGACATGCCGCCGGGCACCGGTGACGTGCAGCTGACGCTGTCGCAGAAGGTGCCGGTCACGGGCGCCGTGATCGTCACCACGCCTCAGGACATCGCGCTGCTGGATGCGCGCAAGGGTCTGAAGATGTTCGAGAAGGTCGGCATCCCCATCCTCGGCATCGTCGAAAACATGAGCATGCACATCTGCTCCAACTGCGGCCATGCCGAACCCATCTTCGGGCAGGGCGGTGGCGAGAAGATGTGCGCCGACTTCGGCGTCGATTTCCTCGGCGCGCTGCCGCTGACGATGAGCATCCGCGAGCAGGCCGATTCCGGCCGTCCTACCGTGGTCGCCGACCCGGACGGTCAGGTCGCGAACATCTACAAGGCGATCGCGCGCAAGGTCGCCGTCAAGGTGGCCGAGAAGGCCAAGGACATGACCAGCAAGTTCCCGAGCATCGTCATCAAGAACGATTGATCGGGGACTGCCGCCTGCAGCCGGTGCGAGCCGGTTGCGGGCGTGCCCGCGAACCGCTCCACGTCTCCCGGCGCAAGACGCTGCCACTGCTTCGCAGGGCGGCGTTTTTTAATGCGTATAAATAGGCTGAATAACACATATTGACAAGCGAGCTAGGCGCTAAGAATATGGAGCAAACCATTGAGCGCAAAGGATTTTGCGCCATTTTCTAATATGTAATTCCGGACATATATAGTCCCGGAGGAGACGTCGATGTCTGCACAATCCCTGCAATCCTGCATCGATGCCTGTCTCGCCCGTCCGGGCGGCAAGGAGGGGGCCTTGCTGCCCATCCTGCACGCGATACAGGCCGAGAATGGCCATGTGCCGGCAGACGCGGTGCCGCTGATTGCGGACCGGCTGAACCTGTCGCGCGCCGAGGTACATGGCGTGATCAGCTATTACCACCACTTCCGTCAGGCACCGGCCGGTCAGCATGTCGTGCAGCTATGCCGCGCCGAAGCCTGCCAGGCGCGCGGCGCTGAAGCATTGGCGGCGCATGCGAAGCAGGCACTGGGCATCGACTTCCATCAGACCACGGCCGATGGGCGCGTGACGCTGGAGCCGGTGTATTGCCTCGGGCAATGCGCGTGCGGGCCGGCGATGATGGTGGACGACGATGTCCACGCACAAGTCTCGCCGCAGCGTTTCGATGCGCTGCTGGCCGCTGCCGATGGGCGTTCGAAGGCGGCACCCGAGTTCGTCAGCAAGCCCGTGGCAGGCGTCATCCGCGTCTACGTGCCGCGTGATTCGACGGCGCTGGCCTTGGGCGCCGATGAGGTGGCTGCCGCCATCGTCTCGCAGGCCGCCAGGCAAGGTATTGCGATCGATCTCGTGCGCAACGGCTCGCGCGGCATGTTCTGGCTGGAGCCGCTGGTCGAGGTGGTGACCAGCGAAGGCCGCGTCGCGTATGGCCCGGTCACCGTGGACGATGTGGCGTCGCTGTTTGCGGCAGATTTTCTGAATGGCGCCGTACACCCGCTGGCGCTCGGCAAGACGGATGAACTGCCTTTCCTGAAGAAGCAGGAGCGGCTGACTTTTGCGCGCGTCGGCATTACCGATCCGCTGTCCGTCACCGACTATCTTGCGCATGAAGGCTTTGCCGGCTTGCGCAATGCGCTGGCGATGACGCCCGAGCAGATCGTGCAACAGGTGACGGATTCCGGCTTGCGCGGCCGCGGCGGTGCGGCTTTCCCGACCGGCATCAAGTGGAACACGGTGCGCAATGCGCAGGCCGATCGCAAGTACATCGTCTGCAATGCCGACGAGGGCGATTCCGGCACCTTCTCGGACCGCATGGTGATGGAAGACGATCCCTTCATGCTGATCGAAGGCATGACCATCGCGGGCCTCGCAGTCGGTGCCGAGCAGGGCTACATCTACGTGCGTTCCGAATACCCGCATGCGATTGCGGCCCTGGACGCGGCAATCGTGATCGCGCGCGAACATGGTTACCTGGGTCAGGACATCTGCGGCTCGGGCCGGCGTTTCGAACTGGAGGTGCGCGTCGGTGCGGGTTCCTATGTGTGCGGCGAGGAGACGGCGCTGCTGGAATCGATCGAAGGCAAGCGCGGCATCGTGCGCGCGAAGCCGCCTTTGCCCGCGATTGCCGGCCTGTTCGGCAAGCCGACCGTGATCAACAACGTGATCTCGCTGGCGACGGTGCCGGTGATCCTCGCGCGCGGCGCGGACTTCTACAAACATTACGGCATGGGCCGTTCGCGCGGCACGCTGCCGATACAGCTGGCCGGCAACCTGAGGCATGGCGGACTGGTCGAGAAGGCCTTTGGCGTCACGCTGCGCGAGATGCTGGAAGACTTCGGCGGCGGCAGCGCCTCGGGCCGGCCCTTGCGCGCGGTGCAGGTTGGCGGGCCGCTGGGCGCCTACCTGCCGCCTGCGCAATTCGACACGCCGCTGGATTACGAAGCCTTCCTCGCGATCGGCGGCACGCTCGGTCACGGCGGCATCGTCGCCTTCGACGACAGCGTCGACATGCTGCAGCAGGCACGCTATGCGATGGAATTCTGCGCGGTCGAATCCTGCGGCAAATGTACGCCTTGCCGCATAGGCTCGACCCGCGGCCGCGAGGCGCTGGACAAGGTGATCGCGACCCGCGACCCGGAGGTGCGTGAACAGCAGGTACATCTGGTGCGTGACTTGTGCGACCTGATGCTCAACGGCTCGCTGTGCGCAATGGGCGGCATGACGCCATTCCCGGTGCTGTCGGCGATGAATCATTTCCCGGAAGATTTCGGCATCGCGCCCGTGGCAAACAGTCAAGGTGAAAGCGGCGGCAAAGCTGGCGCTGCGCAGAAGGCGAAGGAGGCAGCATGAATACGCTGGAGATCAAACGTAACGCCGACATCGATTACGGTACGCCGGTACGGAAAGCCGCGACGATGGTGACGCTGGAGATCGACGGCAAGTCGGTCACCGTGCCGGCAGGCACGTCCGTGATGCGCGCCAGTGTCGAGGCCGGCATACCGATCCCGAAGCTGTGCGCCACCGATACGCTGGAAGCCTTCGGCTCCTGCCGCGTCTGCCTGGTCGAGATCGAGGGCCGCAAGGGCTATCCGGCATCGTGCACGACGCCGGTCGAGGCCGGCATGAAGGTGCGTACCCAGACGCCGAAGCTGGCCGACATCCGGCGCGGCATGGTCGAGCTGTACATCTCCGACCATCCGCTGGATTGCCTGACCTGCGCCGCGAACGGCAACTGCGAGCTGCAGGACGTAGCCGGCCAGGTCGGCCTGCGCGACGTGCGCTATGGCTATCAGGGCGAGAACCATCTGGTCGCGCAAAAGGATGAGTCCAATCCCTATTTCACCTACGATCCGTCCAAGTGCATCGTCTGCAACCGTTGCGTGCGTGCCTGCGAAGAGACCCAGGGCACCTTTGCGCTGACCATCGATGGCCGCGGCTTCGCATCGCGCGTGGCGGCCGGCCAGAATGAAGACTTCATGGACTCCGAGTGCGTGTCCTGCGGCGCCTGCGTGCAGGCTTGCCCGACCGCGACGCTGACCGAGAAGACCGTGATCATGATGGGCCAGCCCACGCGCAGCGAAATCACCACCTGTGCCTACTGCGGCGTCGGTTGCGGCTTCAAGGCCGAGATGCAGGGCGACAAGGTCGTGCGCATGGTGCCGTGGAAGGATGGCCAGGCGAACCATGGCCATTCCTGCGTGAAGGGCCGTTTCGCGTGGGGCTATGCAACGCACAAGGATCGCATCCTGAAGCCGATGATCCGGCAGAAGATCAGCGACCCGTGGCGCGAAGTGTCATGGGAAGAGGCGATTGCCTATGCGGCGGGCGAGTTCCGTCGCATCCAGCAACAGCATGGCCGCGATTCGATTGGCGGCATCACCTCGTCGCGCTGCACGAATGAAGAAACCTATCTGGTCCAGAAGCTGGTGCGTGCTGCGTTCGGCAACAACAATGTCGATACTTGCGCGCGCGTCTGCCATTCGCCGACCGGCTACGGCCTGAAGCAGACTTTGGGCGAGTCGGCCGGCACACAGACCTTCGATTCGGTGATGAAGGCCGACGTGATCATGGTCATCGGCGCCAACCCGGCGGCCGCACATCCGGTGTTCGCATCGCAGATGAAGCGTCGCCTGCGTCAGGGCGCGAAGCTGATCGTGGTCGACCCGCGCACGACCGAGATGGTGCGCGGCGCGCATTACGAAGCCGACTATCACCTGAAGCTCAAGCCCGGCACCAATGTGGCCATCATTGCCGCGCTGGCGCATGTGATCGTTACCGAAGGCCTGGTCGATGAAGCCTTCGTCGCCGAGCGTTGCGATGCGCAGTCCTTCAGCGATTGGAAGGCCTTCGTGTCGCGCCCCGAGAATTCGCCGGAAGCGATGGCGCAGGTCACCGGCGTGCCGGCCGAGACGATACGCGGCGCAGCGCGCCTGTATGCGAGCGGCGGCAATGCGGCGATCTATTACGGCCTTGGCGTGACCGAGCATGCGCAAGGCTCGACGATGGTGATGGGCATTGCGAACCTCGCGATGGCGACCGGGAACATCGGCCGCGAAGGCGTGGGCGTCAATCCGCTGCGCGGGCAGAACAATGTGCAGGGCTCCTGCGACATGGGATCGTTCCCGCATGAGCTACCGGGCTACCGGCACATCTCGGACACTACCACCCGCAACCTGTTCGAATCGGCCTGGGGCGTGACGCTGAACCCGGAGCCCGGCCTGCGCATTCCGAACATGTTCGAAGCTGCGCTCGATGGCAGCTTCCGCGCGCTGTACGTACAGGGCGAGGACATCGTGCAGTCCGACCCGAACACCCAGCACGTGGCCGAGGCGCTGTCGGCGATGGAGTGCATCGTCGTGCAGGACCTGTTCCTGAACGAGACCGCGAAGTATGCGCACGTGTTCCTGCCGGGTTCGTCCTTCCTCGAGAAGGATGGCACCTTCACCAACGCCGAGCGTCGCATCTCGCGCGTGCGCAAGGTGATGCCGGCCAAGGGCGGCTATGCGGACTGGGAAGTCACGCAGTTGCTGGCCAATGCGCTCGGCTACCCGATGAACTACGCACATCCGTCCGAGATCATGGAAGAGATCGCGCGGCTGACGCCGACCTTCCATGGCGTCTCCTTCGACAAGATCGACCGTCTGGGAAGCATCCAATGGCCGTGCAACGAGCATGCGCCAGAAGGGACGCCGATCATGCACGTCGATGAATTCGTGCGCGGCAAGGGGCGCTTCATCATTACCAAGTATGTCGCGACCGACGAGAAGGTCACGCAGCGCTACCCGCTGATCCTGACTACCGGCCGCATCCTGTCGCAGTACAATGTCGGCGCGCAGACCCGGCGTACCGAGAACGTGCGCTGGCATAGCGAGGACAGGCTGGAAATCCATCCGCATGATGCAGACGAGCGCGGCATACGCGAAGGCGACTGGGTCGGCATCGAATCCCGCTCCGGCCAGACCGTACTGCGCGCGACCATTACCGAGAACGTGCAACCGGGTGTCGTGTACACGACTTTCCACTTCCCGGAATCGGGCGCGAACGTGATCACCACCGACAACTCCGACTGGGCCACCAACTGCCCGGAGTACAAGGTGACGGCGGTGCAGGTGATGCCGGTCACGCAGCCGTCCGAGTGGCAGAAGCAGCACCAGCGCTTCACGCAGGAACAGCTGGAGCTGGCGCGCGTCGACGGTTGAGGTTTCGCAGCAGTCTGCAGGTGGTCGGTTGACTGCGGAGGGCGGGCGATGCTCGTCAGATTGAACGGACAGGAATTTCATCCATGGGCCATGCCCCGAAGCTGGACATCATCGACAAGGACAGCGGCGCCGCGATCCTGAAACAGGTGGCGGTGACGCGCGTGCGCGATGGCCAGGCCAGCGCGGCGAGCGACCTGCTGGCGGTCGAGGTGCCGATCTCGCTCGAGTACAACGGCATCTCGCATGTGGTGATGCTGGCATCGCCGGCCAACCTCGAAGACTTCGCGCTGGGCTTTTCGCTGACCGAGGGCATCCTGTCGCATCCGTCGGAGCTGTACGGTGTCGAGGTCGAGCCGCGTGCCGATGGCATCGCGGTGCAGCTAGACATTGCGTCCGAGCGCTTTGTGAAGCTGAAGGAGCGCCGCCGCAACATGACCGGCCGTACCGGCTGCGGACTGTGCGGCACCGAGGCGCTGGACCAGGTCGCGCGCCCGCTGGCGCCCATCGGGCATCGCCATCCTGTCCGTGGTTCGCAGCTGCTCGCAGGTATGCGGGCGATGCAGGCGATGCAGCCCATGCAGCAGCAGAGCGGCGCCACGCATGCGGCGGCATGGATGGATGCGAACGGCAAGGTGAGCGTGGTGCGTGAAGATGTGGGGCGGCACAATGCTCTGGACAAGCTGATCGGTGCGTTGGCTGCCGATGGCGTCGATTTCACGCAGGGTTCCGTGCTGGTGACCAGCCGGGCCAGCTACGAGATGGTGCAGAAGACGGCGTCCATGGGCATAGGCCTGTTGGCCGCGATCTCGGCGCCGACCAGCTTTGCAGTGCAGCTGGCCGAAGGCGCCGGCCTGACACTGGTCGGCTTCATGCGCGAGCCGTCGTATGTGATCTATGCGCACCCGGAACGGTTGCGCGAGGAGTGACGATGGATGCGAACCACCTGATAAAGATGGCCAACCAGATTGGCCAGTTCTTCGAGAGCATGCCCGATCGCGAGCAGGCCAAGGCAGATATTGCGACCCACCTGAAAAAGTTCTGGGAGCCGCGCATGCGCAAGACGATTCTGGCGGCGATGGATACTGCCGAGGCAGAAAGTCTCGATCCCATCGTTCGTGAGGCCATTTCCACTCACAGGGCGATTTTGGGCTAGACCCTGGGCAGCAGGAATCAGGCCGGAGCGACTGCCAATTTCAATCCCAGCGCACGAATAACTCGTAACAGCGTGTCAGCTGACGGCGCGCGCTCGCCGGACAGGCCTTTGTACAGGCTTTCGCGCGACAGCCCGGCCTCCGCGGCGACCTTGCCCATGCCGCGTGCACGCGCAATGTCTCCGAGCGCCGCCGCGATTTCCCGTGCATCGCCATCTTCCATGACTGCGCTCAGGTATAGCGCGATATCTTCTTCCGACTGCAGGTAGTCTGCTGCATCAAAAGGGATCATCACATGCTTGCCCATTCAGACCTCCTTGGCCAGTTCGCACGCGCGGACGATGTCCGCTTCCTGCCGGCTTTTGTCTCCGCCGCAAAGCAAAAAAATCAATGCGCCGGAACGTTCGGTGTAATACATGCGCCAACCCGGGCCGAAGTGTTCCCGCATCTCCCAGACCCCGTGACCCACGTACTTCACATCGCCCAGATTGCCCAAGGTTGCGCGCCTCAATCGTTTGACTAATCGGGCCCGGGTACGCCTGTCCCTGAGGTGTTGCAACCAGATGGCAAAGGGTTCGACCTGAACGATAGTGTACATGGGTTGTAGTCGGTTGGCTACACATGGTAAGCGGCGGATTTTGAGCAGCCGCAGCTTGGCTGGTTGGCCAAGCCCGAGGATGTCGTACAGGACTGAAGTCGAGGTAAGTGATGGCTCTCGGAAACCGCATGCAACTTTGGGTTTCGTAACGAGACTGGAGGAGCGTCGCGCAAAAGCAACCTGTTGCGCGCTTGCTTGGGGAGGAAGTAAGGTGGTATCAGCCGCCGCAGAACATGCCAAGTGCAGCAACAAACTCGCGCTGCGAATGCTTCGACCGTCCGAGCACGAATAGCGAATGACGCCGTGCCTCGTCGAGTATGCTCCAGCGCTCCAACGGTGGCAATGCCAGCGCTTCACGTTCGCACTGGTCGATGACGACCTGAGGCCAGCGCGATGCATCGAGCCAGGGCTCATCGCCTGTCAGCGGATGCGCTGTCGCCGCTTCGCCGCAATGGCGATCGATGAGGCCGTGCAGGAGCTTCCTGCAAGCGTCGATATCTGCCTGCGATGCGAAGGCGGCAGCGACCAGCGCCTGCCGGTCTGCCAGCGGCAGTTTCTGCCACTGCTGCAGGTGCAGTTTCACCTCGCAGACATCGAGCTTGTAGCGCACCCACAGCGGAATGATCGCCAGCGACAGCGTCTCATCGCTCTCGAACGGATACAGGCCGGGCGGGATTGCGGTGCTGCTCATCGGCGGGGAGGGGAATAAGGGTGGCGGAAGAGCGTGGGAGTCGAACCCACCAAAGATTGCTGGCAACCTCTTCCGGATTTGAAGTCCGGCCGTTCCACCGGGAAGCGAAGCTCTTCCATGCGCTGCTGATCAAAAGACAAACATTGATCCGAAGTCCTCGTCGCGCATTCGAGGACAGCAACATTATACGAGTGAATCACCTGCGTCACAGGCGCGCGGGTGCTCATGATTTGCGCTTTCATCGCCACATCTCCGGCTGCCTTATCACGTGATGCTCGCGAATGCGGCGCGTATAGCCGATCGTGTCAAAAAATTCCAGGATCTGGATCGCGAGCTTGCGGCCGGTCGCGATGCGGTCGCGGAAGGGCGCGGCCTTGGCCACGCCGTCGGCGTCGATCAGTGCAGCCACATGGGCGGCGAGATCCTTCACCGCCGCCGTCAGGTAGTAATGATCATGCGCGACACGATAGGTGAGGCCCAGTCGTGCCGACTTGCCCATCAGCCGGCGCATCTCGTCTTCGGCAAGGCCGATCTCTTTCGCGAGCGGACGCACGCGCGGCGGCTGGAAGGGCTCGGTCATCAGCAGCGGCAGTGCCTTTTCCCAGTTCAACTGCTCGGCAGCGGAGAACTCGACCTTGTGACCGGGTAGTGCAATGAAGCGGCCTTGTGCGACAACCACGCTGCCATCGTCGACCAGCGACTGGACCAATGCTGCGAAGGGTTCGGGCGGCAGCGTCGGCAATGATTTGCGCCGCAGGCGTTCGCGTTCGACGCCGGCGATGTCGGGTTCGCGCTGGTGGAATTGCTCGAGCTCGGCCACCACCTTGTCCTGCATCGCCTGCCAGGGCAGGGGCGCGCACGCATACAGGCCGGCAGAGGTGCGCAGCTGCGTGGCTTCCATTTGCGCGAGCAAGGCCGGCAGCGCGGATTCCTTCAGGTTGCGGTTGGCTGCAAAGGCCGACAGGTTCACGCCGCGTGCTTCGGTGGCCAGCACGGCGGCCAGTGCGTCATGGTCGCGCGCATCGCTGGCGCTGCGTGCGTCATGCAAGGCACGCAGCAGGTTCAGCCGTTCTTCGCTGCGCTTGCCGCGCAAGGGCGGGAACACATCGATCACGGTGCAGCCGGCAATCGTGCTCTGCGCCGATGCATCGCGCAGCACCGCATGGTCGCCCTGGCAAAGATGCAGCGGTGTCTCCAGCGACAGCTCAGCCAGCATCGCCTCGCCCGGCTGCAGCAGGTCGCCTTCCAGCAGCGCGACGCGTGCCAGCACATGCGCGGCACCGGTATGCACATGCACCGGCGTCCAGTGCTTCAGGGGCTTGGCATCCGGCAGCAGCGTCAGTTGCACCGCAAGCCTGTCGCTGCGATGGCTGACGGCTTCGGCCACGGCCCAATCGCCGCGATGGATCTCGTTGCGCTCGATGCCGACCAGGTTCAGCGCGACGCGCTCGCCGGTGCGGCCCTGTTCGGCGACGCGGTTGAAGGCATGCAGGCCGCGCACGCGCGCCGTCATCGACTTGCCGTGGCGGGTGGACGGCAAGATCTGCAATGTGTCGCCAACGCAGACCATGCCATCGTGCACGGTACCGGTCACGATGGTGCCGCGGCCTTCGATTGAGAAGCTGCGGTCGACCGCGAGCCGGAAATGGCGCTTGCCTTGTGCGCCAGCCGCAGCCTCCCGGCTCGCGTGCCATGCGCGCGCAGCGTCATGCAGGTGTTGGCGCAGTTCCTGAATGCCGGCGCCGCTGTGCGCGCTGCAGGGAAACACCGGTGCGGCGGCAAGGAAGGTGCCAGCCAGCAGCTCGTTCAATTGCTGACGCACCTCGGCCACGCGCTCGGGACTGACGGCATCGATCTTGGTCAGCGCCACCGCACCTTGTTTCAGGTGCAGCAGCTGCAGGATCTGCAGATGCTCGCGCGTCTGCGGCATCACGCCATCATCGGCGGCGACCACCAGCAGCGCGAGGCCGATGCCGGTCGCGCCGGCCAGCATCGTGTGGATGAAACGCTCATGGCCCGGCATGTCGACGAAGCCGACGCGCGGGCCATCCGGCTGCTGCGCATCGACCGGTTGGTAGGCGAAGCCGAGCTCGATGGTGATGCCGCGCTCTTTCTCTTCCTTCAGGCGGTCGGTATCGATGCCAGTCAGCGCGCGCACCAGCGCGGTCTTGCCGTGGTCGATATGGCCTGCGGTACCGATGATCATGACAGGGCTCGAAGTGGACAGCGACGTGCGAAGCTGGGATTGGAGCGGGCAATCGCGCAGGGAAGGCCGGCAGAGCGCATCTCGCGGAAGAATTCAATCATCATGAATCACAGGAGTCCGTCGTCACCAGTCATGAGGCCAGCGCGGGCAGTGCCAGTTGCGGCAGCTGCTGCGTGAAGGCGGCTTCATCTTCCAGTGTGCGCAAGTCCAGCCACAGCGCCCCGTCATGAATACGGCCGACCACGGGTATGGGCAGCTTGCGCAGCGCGGCGGCAATGCCGGCCAGCGCCTGTCCGCTGCGCTTGCCTGTGGGCGTGATCACCAGCGACCAGCTCGGCAGCCTGTCGATCGGCAGCGAGCCGCTGCCGATCTGGCTCTTCGATGCCTGCAGCGCAACGCTGGCATGCGACGCGAAAGCCACGGACACGGCAGGTAGCAAGCGCGTGCCCAGCGCATGGATGTCGTCGGTATCGCGATTCAGCAGGCGCAGCAGCGGCAGCAGCTGCGTGAGCTTGTGGTCATCGTCGGCATGGTCCCGGTAGATGCGCAAGGTTGCTTCCAGCGCCGCCATGATCAGCTTGTCGCAACGCAGCGCGCGTTTCAGCGGATGCTTGCGTATCTTCTCGATCAGGTCCTTGCGGCCGAGGATGATGCCGGCCTGCGGTCCGCCGAGCAGCTTGTCGCCCGAGATGCTGACCACATCGGCGCCGGCACGCAGTGACTCATGCGGCAGCGATTCATGCGGCAGCCCGAAGCGCTCGAAACCGACCAAGGCACCGCTGCCGAGGTCGACGAACAGCGGCAGCCCATGCTCCTTCGCCAGCGCCGCCAGCTCGGCCTCGGTGGGCGCGGCAGTGAAGCCGACCACCTGGTAGTTCGACGTATGGATGCTGGTCAGCATCGCCGTGCGATCGTTGATCGCATTCGCGTAGTCGCGCAAATGGGTACGGTTGGTGGTGCCGATCTCGACCAGCTGGCAGCCGGCCATCTTCATGATGTCGGGAATGCGGAACGAGCCGCCGATCTCGATCAGCTCGCCGCGCGACACCGGCACTTCGCGGCCCGCGCCCAGCGCGGCCAGTACCAGCAGCACGGCGGCGGCATTGTTGTTGACGACGGTCGCGGCCTCGGCGCCGGTCAGCTCGCACAGCAATTGCTCGGTGTGGTCGTCGCGCTCGCCGCGCTCGCCGGCGGCGAGGTCATATTCGATCGTGACCGGATGACGCGCCGCCTGCACCAGCGCCGCGACGGCGGCCTCGGGCAGCGGGCTGCGGCCGAGGTTGGTGTGGATGACGGTGCCGGTCAGATTGAACACGCGGCGCATGCTGGGCACTGTCTCGGCAGCGATCTGGTCGTCGATCAGGCGCATCAGCTGCGCGCGGGTGGCAGTCACGCCGGCATCCGCAACAGGAGCGGCAGAGGCCAGCGATTTGCGCAGCCCGGCCAGCGCGGACTGGATTGCGCGCTTCACCAGCGCGCGGCCATGCAGGGCAATGGCGTCCTGCAGCTCGGGCAGGTTCAGGAGGGCGTCAACGGAGGGTAGCGTGCGCAGGGTCAGCACGCCATCGCTGCCGGTTTCGCCCGCACGGGGCAGAAACGTCGGTGATGTCATGGAAGTCTCGTGTTGTCAGGTCGGCCTGCCCGGTCAGAGCAAGCCACGACCGAAGTTTACCGCGGATTGCCGGCAGTCGTGGACTCGGGGCTGCGAGGGCCGGATGCCGCCTTGCACGCTGGCAGCCCGCCGCCCAAGCCGCTCAGGCTTCGCCGTTCTCCGGCGCACCCGGTGCAAACAGCAGGTTGGGGCCGCTGCGCAGGTAGCCGGCTTCATCGACCAGCATGTCCAGCGTCAGCGTCGCGAGGTCGTCGGCGACGACATCCATCATCGGCTCTTTCTCGCGGTTGAAGATTTTCAGGTAGCTGTGGCAGGCGTCGCAGGCTTCGGCGCGTGCGAAGGCGATTTTCTTCGACGGCTCGTCGGCTTCGATGCCGTTCAGGCTGTAGTAGCTGATGTCCTTGGTCGATTCGCAGCAGCTGCAGGTGACGCGCACCATGTGCCACTGCGTCGAGCACAACGCGCAATGCAGGTAGCGCAGGCTGTGCTGATTGGGGCCGATCTCGATCACGCTGGCGACCGGGCGCGAGCCGCAGCACGGGCAGACGGTGGACGCGCCGACCAGGCCAACGTCGTCGAGCTTCATCGATGCTGCCTGTCGCGTGTACCAGACCTGCAGGGCAGCGCCGACCAGCGGAGCCAGCAGTGCGTGGGTTTCGGGATCGCCGCCGGCAATGCCGCCGCCAAAGATCGCGTCGGCAATCGCTTCGCGGCCTGTGGCATCGACGGCCTGCAGGCGCTTGGCTGCATCCTGCAGGACCGGTTCCGGGCAGGCCAGCAGCGCATCGACGATCGCGTCCACATCCTTCAGCCACGACGGATCGCGCTCGCCCTGGTAGGACAGCGCCGGCATGCCATGCTCGCGCAATTGCGCCAGCAGCGCGTCATCGACGGCCACCGGGCCCTGCGCGCGGTAAGCCTTGTCCTGTGCGGCGGCGATGTGGCTCATCGCGCCCAGCAGCGGGCCCATCGCGTGATTGCGCGCAAGATGCGCGAAGCGGCGCGCACGATTGTCGAAGAGGGCGACATCGTTCGGCAGCACGACGTTGGGGAAGGGTTCGTGCTGGCCGATCTCGCCGGGCTGCAGGATTTTCTGTGACATGGGCGTAAATGTATCAGTCCGCGTTTTCAATGTGCGGGCAGGTCAGGTGACTGACCCGTGTTCTGATCGACTTGCCTGCAGAGCAAAGCTGTCGATCAAGGCTGTCCATCAAAGGGCAACCCCGGCCGAAGCCGGGGTTGCGTGCCGTTTCCGGCGGGGTTCGGAGTTCAGCCTGTTGCCAGGGCTCCGGTGGGGGAGGGTCCGTTACCGGATCTTCTTGTTACTGCCTTTACTGCAAGTACTGCTTGAAACTTACTTGGCGCCGGTCTGTTCCTTGTACCACTCCGGGTGATGATGCTTGGCCCAGTTGGCGTCGACGGTGCCGCGGGTCATTGCACGTATCGTGCCCTTGACCCAGATCGCTGCATACACGTGCACGATCAGCGCCATGATGCCGGTGAAGCCGGCCAGCATGTGGATCACCATCGCGAAGCGGATGACGGGAATCGGGAAGTACATCGCGAAGTAGGCGCGCCAGATCACGAGGCCCGACAGCACGAGTGCTGCAACGCTGCCGATCATGGTCCAGAACATCAGCTTCTGGCCGGCGTTGTACTTGCCGATCGGTAGCTTGTCCGGACCGTCGCCGTTGTTGATGACTTCCTCGATCATCTTCAGCCATTCGATGTCGACCGGCTTGATGAAGTTGTCATGCCAGACGCGGCGCGCGAGGCCGACGAAGCTGACCGCCATCACCAGCCCGAGGAAGGGATGGAGGATGCGCGACCAGACCGGTCCGCCCAGCACGTTCGACAGGAAGAAGAACGACGGATGGAAGAAGGCGAGACCCGTCAGCGACAGGATCACGAACAGGATCGCCACCACCCAGTGGTTGGCGCGATCCGATACGCCATAGCGTTGCACGTATTTACCGTTTTGCAGGTCGCTCATGTCAGGCTCCCTCTTTCTCGGCATGGTCGTCCGAATGCAGTTCCTTCGGGCCCTTGGTGATGTAGTGGAAGAAGCCACCCAGCACCGCGAGGCCGAGGCCCAGCGACAGCAGCGGCTTGGTCACACCCTTCCAGAACGACACCATCGGGCTGATGCTCGGGTCCTTAGGCAGGCCGTGGTACAGCTCGGGCTTGTCGGCATGGTGCAGCACATACATCACGTGCGTGCCGCCGACGCCGGCCGGGTTGTACAGGCCGGCGTTCTCGTAGCCGCGCTCCTTCAGGTCCACCACGCGCTCTTCCGCCTGGTGGATCATCGCTTCCTTGGTGCCGAACATGATGGAGCCGGTCGGGCAAGCCTTCACGCACGACGGTTCCTGGCCGACGGCTACGCGGTCCGAGCACAGCGAGCACTTGTAGGCCTTGCTGTCCTTCTGCGAGATGCGCGGGATGTCGAACGGGCAGCCGGCGACGCAATAGCCGCAACCGATGCAGTGCTCCTGGTTGAAGTCGACGATGCCGTTCGAGTACTGCACGATCGCGCCCGGCGACGGGCAGGCCTTCAGGCAGCCCGGGTCTTCGCAGTGCATGCAGCCATCCTTGCGGATCAGCCACTCGAGCTTGCCGGCTTCTTCGATTTCGGAGAAGCGCATCACGGTCCACGAGTTTTCCGTCAGGTTGGTCGGATTGTCGTAGACGCCGATGTTGTCGCCAACCTCGTCGCGCAGGTCGTTCCATTCCATGCAGGCCGACTGGCATGCCTTGCAGCCGATGCACTTGGATACATCGATCAGCTTGGCGACCGGGGTCAGCGTGCGCGCTTGCGGCGTCGCTGTCGTCGTCGCCGATTTTCTGGTGATATCTGAACTCAACATAGCCTTAAGCCTTTTCTACGTCGACCAGGAAGGCCTTGAATTCCGGCGTCTGCGTGTTCGCATCGCCGACCGAGGGTGTCAGCACGTTGGTGATGTAACCCTGCTTGGTCAGGCCCTTGAAGCCCCAGTGGTTCGGCACGCCGATGGTATGGGTCTCCTTGCCGTCGATCATCAGCGGCTTCAGGCGCTTGGTGACCACCGCTTTCGCGATGATCTGGCCGCGCTTGGAGCGCACCTTGATCTTGTCACCTTGCTTGAAGCCCTTGGCTTTCGCGAGCTGCTCGCTGACTTCGATGAACAGCTCCGGCTGCAGCACGGCGTTGATGCGCTGGTGCTTGGTCCAGGTGCCGAAATGCTCGGTCAGGCGATAGGTGGTGGCGACGATGGGGAATTCCTTCGCCGTGCCCATCTCTTCGAGGTCGTTCTTGAACACTCGCGCAGCCGGGTTGTTCTTGGCCTTGGCATTCTTGGGCCAGAACGGGTTGGCTTCGAGCGGGGTCTCGAACGGCTCGTAGTGCTCGGGGAACGGGCCGTCGGCCATCTTGTCGATGGCGAAGAAGCGGGCCACGCCTTCCGGGTTCATGATGAACGGGCTGACGTTCTCTTCCGGCGCTGCGTCAGGACGCATGTCGGGCACGTCGGAACCGGTCCACTTGTCACCCTTCCATTCGATGACCTTGCGCTTCGGATTCCAGGCCTTGCCGGACGGGTCTGCCGACGCACGGTTGTACAGGATGCGGCGGTTCGCCGGCCATGCCCATGCCCAGCCCGGCGTGTTGCCGTTGCCGGTGTCGGTGTTGTCGCGGCGGGCCATCTGGTTGCCCGCTTGCGTGTACGCGCCGCAGAAGATCCAGACGCCGCAGGCGGTCGAGCCGTCGTCGCGCAGCTGGCCGAAGCCGGACAGCTGCTCGCCGGCCTTGGCCAGCACCTTGGTCTTGTCCTTCGGGTCGACGACATCGGCCAGCGCCTTGCCGTTGTACTCCCTGGCCAGCTCATCGGCGGTCGGGTTCAGCGCATCCTTGTACGGCCAGGTCAGGTTCAGGATCGCGTCCGGGAATGCGCCGCCATCCTTCTTGTACATGCCGCGCAGCTTCTGGAACAGCTCGGCCAGGATCTCGGTATCGGCCTTCGCGTCACCGGCCGGCTTCTGGCCAGCCCAGTGCCACTGCAGCACGCGGCCCGAGTTGATCACCGAGCCATCTTCCTCGGCAAACAGCGACGAGGGCAGGCGGTAGACCGTGGTCTGGATCTTGGACGCATCGACGTCGTTGAACTCGCCATGGTTCTTCCAGAACTCGGAAGTCTCGGTGGCCAGCGGGTCGATCACGACCAGGAACTTCAGCTTGGACAGCGACTCGCTGATCTTCTTCTTGTTCGGGAAGGCCGCGAGCGGGTTGAAGCCCTGCGCGATGTAGCCGGTCATCTTCCCCTGATGCATGTCGTCGAAGACCTGGATGATGTCGTGGTCCTTGTCGACTTTCGGCAGGTAGTGGAAGGCCCAGTTGTTGTCCTTGGTCGCGGCGTCGCCGTACCAGGA